>VMHT01167091.1_pt1 | contig 24771 bp, 25 predicted proteins | sample 4693611 | NCBI WGS metagenome assembly VMHT01 (sample SAMN12280063, study PRJNA550983) | marine metagenome | isolation source: seawater sampled from same location over 5 years 0.02-0.2 micron viral filtrate | place: USA: collected off the coast of southern California halfway between the port... ...
CTATTACACAACAAGATTTTGGGGCTTTTACACTTTTCATTTTCTGCAAACTTTCTTCTATCTTTTTACTTTTAACCTTCACACTTTTAATTTCTTCTGAAATAACTTTGTTCTCACTTTCTAAAGCTAATCTAATTTCTTCCTCTTTTTTCTTAGCCTCTTCTTCAAGTTGTTTTGATATTCTTTCCTTTTCTAAAGCTGCTTGTTTTAATTTTTTTGCAGCTTCTTTTTTAGCTACTTCAACCTGTATTCTTCTTTCTTCTTCTTTTCTTGCTTTCCATTCAGCCACTTCTCTTTCAACTTTCTTTTCTTCACTTTCTTCTTCACTGTTTTCGGAACATTCGTCATCTGCTTGTTCTTCAGCTTCTTTAATAGCTTGTTCTTCCTCAGCTTGTTTCTTAGCTTGTTTTTCAGCTTCCTCAGCTTGTTTTTCAGCTTCCTCAGCTTGTTTCTTGGCTTGTTCTTCCTCAGCTTGTTTCTTGACTTGTTCTTCCTCAGCTTGTTTCTTGGCTTGTTCTTCATCGGCTTCTTTAATAGCTTGTTCTTCCTCAGCTTGTTTCTTGGCTTGTTCTTCCTCAGCTTCTTTTTCCTCAGCTTGTTTCTTAGCCTTCTCTTCAACTTCTCTATTAGAAGCTTCTTTTACTACTTCTTGAAATGATAACACTGTTTTATTTTTTTCTTCAGCGTCTTTCTTTAATTTTTCCTTGGCTAATTTTAGTTTTTGCCTTGCGCTTAAACGTAACTTTAATTTTGGTTTAGCACTCTGTTCAGACATTATATAGTTATTTAACAAAAAAATAATTTTGAATATTAATCTATTGATGCATTGTAAAGTAATCAGCAATACTTTGATTGCCATTTCTTGTATTTTTAATTTTTATTAGGAAATCATCAAATAGTAATGCTTTTACTTCTTTATTTTTCATTGTATCTAATTTTTTATTATATTTATCTGGATGTTTCTTTTTTAAATCTGCAAGTTGTTTTTTCCATCTACGCAATGTATAACCATATTTCTTTTTGAACCCTGACATATTTTCTAGAACTAGTGCAAATACTTGCTGTACAGGTTTCATTATTTGATTTGTAATGTAATGCGCATAGTCAATCTTAAGTCTATTTTCCTTAACATATGCGGGCGTTTCAATCTTTTCTCCTTGAAGAGCCTTTTTCTTACTATTTTCAAAATAAGCAAATGCTATTCTATCACCGGCGGATGGTTTGTTTCCTGGGTCGCGTCTACCGATTCTATCTGCAAGAACCTTATGTGCAATTTGCTGTGGATTTTTATAATGACCTCTAAGTGATTTGGTAATAATTAGTTTTTCCATAGGTACATTTCCTGCAATAAGTTCATTCATACTATCTAGTAGGAAACTCGCAGCTTTCTCTATATTTTTGTCTTTCATCAGTATATCAATAATTCCACCATAAACATCTTTAACAATTGGAGCGTTATCACGTCTTTTAAGTACAATTCCCATAGACTTGCGTTTACACTTATGAGGGTCCATTTCATAGAGCATGCCAACATATCTTTTTTTAGATAGCAAGCAAAATGGAAGGAATGTTTTTTCATATTCAAGGTCATGAGGATTTTTCAAGAACTTGCTTGCTAATTGACCTGCTTGAATTGCTAGTTCTATTGTAATCTCAAGAGCTTTCTGTCCTTTTATAGGTGTACCATCTAGTTCTTCTAGATTAAACTTGAAGAATACACTATCAGTATCACCATAGACATATTCAGCATTGGTCTTTACTTTACCATAGTCTTTTGTTTCAACTATTCTATTTTTATAGGCTTCTTCAATTACACGTTGACCATATGTAAGAAGTTTTCTACCTGTTGCTGTAGTAGAAGCAGCTACATCTTTTTCATAGAATGTACTTGTCTTAGCTCCCGTTTGTCCATACATAGAGTTAGCTGTAATTTTGATTGATAATTGGCGCTGATTTAAAATATTTTTCATAAAGTCATCTTTTTGTTGAGGAATAAGTTTTCTTGTTGCTTTTCTAGAAGCAAGACACTCTTTAAGGATTGCCGGCAAAATACCCAGCTCGCCGTTAGGAAATTGTGCAAATCTACAAGTTTTATAACCTACTTTCACTTTTTCCATAGCAGATTTTGGATTGTTATTCTTTCTGCGCCATAAATAAGTGTCATAAGTAATGTCTACATACTTATACCCATCCAAATTATCATAAATATAATTTCCATCTTCATCTTTTTCACCTGTTTCAGCAATAAGATTTCCTTCGAGGTTATATTCTCTAGTTAAAACTTTACTATCAGGTGATATGTTTTCACTTATCATACAGCTAGGATATAGCGATGAATAGTCAACACATGCTACTGGGTCATCAAGATACAAATCACATTTTGGTGGTAATACTATGGCTCCTTCATAACCCTCGTCAGAGTTAGCTTTATCTAAAACGGGCATAAGAGTTTTCTTTTCACGACATTTCTTAGCCAGATAACTAGTTAGTTTAATTCCCTGGCCTCTCATTACAAGGAAATCTAGTGGAATACTGCACAAACTTGCCATCTCAACAAATCCAGTTATTACATCAATTTTATTTAATAGATATTGAACTAGGTTACAATCCTGAATGCAATATTTTGCAATGATAGCACGTTCATCTGGTCCTTCATTCGTCATTCTGAAAATATCTTGTGGCGTTACATCATCTTTTGCTAGCCCCCATCTTACTTTTTTATTCATGTCTGGTGATTCTTCACCCTCAATACAGAATGTGCCTTCTGCCTTATTCATTTCAATTACTTTGAACTTTGCACCATCTTTGTAACTATCTACAGAATGTGCAGCTTCTTCAAAATTGATATAACTACCTACTTCCAATCCTGTAAGATTTTTAGAAGTGATTTTTGTACATCCATCAATATGTTCGATTGCTTTCACTCCATCTCCAATAAAGTATCCAGCTGCATAATCTAGCTTATAACTAGTCAAATTGTAGTCTCGTCTGAAAACATTATACAAGTCAATATGTAATCGACCGTTCATCTTGACAAACTCTAAATCATGCTGACCACTAGCAATCACTAGAGTATTTTTTTCAAGACTTTCTTGGCCTGTTTTCCAATCTTTCTTTAAACAAACTTCACCTTTGTTTCTAGATAGTCTTAGAAAAGGATGAACGATTCCAAGCTCTTTGCAACGCTTATACATAAAGCTATAATCAAAACCAAATATGTTATATCCAATGATAATATCAGGATTTTCACGTTGAATTAGTTTAGTCCAAGCAAGTAATACTTCTTTTTCAGTTGCATAACTTTCAAGAACTGCATTATCCACATGTGGCATTTCACTACAAGTATCTCTAACAATACAGTGATTCATATATGGTTTTTCATCGCCATATCTGAGAAATGTTGAACCAATAAACGTTACTATATCTCCCTTTAACTTTGGAAATATTGCTGATAGTGTTTTAGTTAATTCAGATATTCTCATTTCTCTATCTGCTGTATTATCTTCCATCATGTAAACAATCGACACTTTTTTCCTATAGCTTCCTGCCTTTCTTTTCTTAAACATCCATGATTTAGGTTCTTGGTCAATACTTGCATCATTTTGACCTTCGTCACCGTCAAGAGTTCCGACTGTATCATCATCATCAATATCGTCATCTTCATCAAGTTGAGCTTTATATGCAGATGGAATTATTTTGACCCACCGCTGAATCATTTGTTCAACTTGGTCTGCATCAGGAGCTTTCTTTGGATAAACTACGTCTATGCCATATACAGGATGTTTTTCAAACGAGAATGCGGTTTTAATACACCTTCTTAGATAATTTTCAGTAGATTCCATATCGCTTTTTTCTTTCCAAGAATCAACTATATTTTGAGCTAGTTTCTTGTAATTTTTAATAGCTAGGGGAAAATCACCGTGGCTACTGCTAGCTTCAATATCAAAACTACATATTTTATATGGCACTCTATCTTCCTTATGCTTTAACGGAACAATGCTTTTGTAATTAATCGTATATTCATATGTACAAGTTGTTGTTTTCATACTTTTCTTATGCTTATAAGCCTTCTTTTTTGGTAGAGCTATCCAGCCAGATGGACTTATATCTCTAATATGAAACATTCTAAGAAGTGGTGGAATATTTGCTTCATAAAGCGTAGTCTCATAACCATTATATATAAAGTTCGTTAGCGTTCTCTTATATTCTCCTTTAATTGTCTGAGATGTGTACCAAATATTTTTAAACTTACGCATAGCTTGTTCATTGCTAAACTTCAACAATAAGAACTTATTAAGCTTACCTGCTGAAAATCCATACAGTTTTTTTCTTTTAACAAACATTGATTTAATAATTGTTCCCTCCCAATATTTACTGCCAAGTTGCTGGTATAATTCTCCTATGAATCCATTCTTATCATTTTCACCCCAACTGTCATCAACCATAACATAGAAGAATGGAGTAAAACCTTCAACAAATATAGACGCGGATTCACCTTTCTCATTTATACCAAACATTTGTATCATAAACTCTCTATCTTTACATGGTACAAAGCCGTTATTTTCTTCATTACCTTCATTTTTGTTTTCATCATCATATGCATTAAAACTCAATAGTTTAAAACTGACAGACATCTTTTATTGAAATAAATTATCATTTAATATTTAATTCAATTTTTCATATTATGACAAATATACTTTTCTATCATAACTATATACTAAAAATGATTGATGACAAAATCTCGAAATCTTTATTAGGACTAGTTACTCTTTTTATTGCAGCAACAATGATAGGTTGGGGTGCAGTGAGATTTGATAACTATCTGGTTGATGTATTAAAATTAAGTTCTACGTCGATTATTATAACAGAAGCTTTAATACTTGCCTCATTTATAATTATATATTTAGTTGTCAATACAGAAAACAGACGTCAATTTATAAAAGATGTAAAAAAACTTGGTGTAAAAGAATGGTCAATATTTATGGGACTTTCTTTAATTGGTGTTTACATTGCTTTGATGCTTAATAGAAGTTTAAGACATTGGGACACAGCTGAGTTTAGAATGACAGGTGAAATAGTAAAAATTGTATTGGGAGGAATATTATTTTTTATTTTTACAAAAGAAGATTGGTCATATAAAAAATTGTCAGCATTTATTGTTTTGGCTATATCAGCAGTTTACTTTAATATTATCTAATCAAATATTTTTACTCTTTTTACAAAGTAAAATAATATTCCAGACATAGCATCTATAAAAAGTGGTACTGAGGCAGTTTTACTCCCTCTAAAAAGATATATAGATGCCGAAATAAGTAGAGCAGCATGTATTAATCTTAATTCTGACCACCATGTTTTTCCTCCAGCCTCAAAAGCATGAAGGCGTCCATTAGTTAAAAATAATCTCAAAAAATCTAATCCCATTATTAGTACAATAGCTGCCATAACTTTGTAGTATTTTTTTGGTAGTATTTGTGGTATATAGGCCATAATTAGTCTTACACCTATACAACCAAATAAAAATATAAACGCGCGGTTACTTGAATTGATCATTATATATATTAAAAATATATATTTGAAAAAAACAATGCTGTTTTAAATGGGTTGAAAAATATCGTACTTATTGAAAAATGGTCTGCACCTTTTTTCTCATATTCTTTTAATGTTTTAATATCATATATTCCACCACCAGCTATTATTACTGCATCTGGAAAATTATTCTTCAAATACTTTATGGTTGATATTGTATACGGTTTTAATATTTCGCCAGAGATACCTCCTCTTTTACTAGGTAATGTATTTGAAGCATGAAATTGACGAAAACCCATTTCATAAAAACGATTAATATTGCTATAACTTTCAGTTGGGGACAATTTAATTATACACCAGTTTCTCTTGTTATTCAAAAAAGGTTTGAGACCATCTTTAACCATTGATTCTTCAGTATTTGGACAACTTATATTTAATTCTATATCCATACTTTCTGGTAATTTATTTAAAATTGGTTTAATTTCTGATTTGTCCATTATAGCTATACTAATTATTTCTCCTTTTTTATAAGTATTTATTGCATAATCAATACCTGGATTTCTTAATCCTATTTTGTTTACCCAACCTAGATATGGCACATATCGCAATGTCTTAAATATTTGTGACCATTTACCAGGTCGTTCATTCAATGTAAAACTTCCTCTAATAGGAATAGTTTTTTGTAAATTAAAATAATTCCCGAAAGGTGGTGAAATAAATATCATTTATTATAGTCAATAGATAATATTTATTTAATTATTTCTTCTCTTTCTCTCCGTTTTTCTTGCCCTTCTTCTTTTTAATTTGAAAACAAAGTTTACTTCTGCCATATTCTTCTTCTTACAAAGAGTGGTATGTTTTTTGAACCTTCCTGCTTGAACACCTTTAACATACCCTTTTGGACATTTTACATTTCTTTTAAATGCTATAAACTTTTTATGGGTCTTTTTCTTTCTCTTTGGTTTGCGTTTGTGAGTTTTCTTTTTGCGAGCTTTGTTTTTGTGTTTGCGGGTCTTTCTCTTAGCTCCTTTAATTCGTTTTTTTTTTCCGCCATTCATTTCAATCTGACGTAATATATGTTCGCTCATTGCTTTTGACGTACGCTGACCTTGATATTCATTTGGTTCTTTACCTTCCATTATAAAAAACATGGCTGGTACTCTGCCATCATGTTTTTTACAAACTGGATGGTCAGATTTACTTGCAACAGCGGTATGAGCATCAATAATACTTAAATTATCTATATTTTGTAGTTTTTCATCATTATTCATTAAATGATTCATCTCATCTTGCATACTAACACAATGACCACAATGAGGACTATGAAACCTTAAAAAAGAGTATGGTGTCTTTAACGCATCATGAAGTTGATTAACATCATTTTCTCCTATAATAACTATTCTCATTACTATAAATTAACAAGAGAAAAGAGTATTATCATATATTTTTCTAGACAAACTATATAAGTATGCTAAAACAAATTTTAATCGGACTTTTATTTCTATTAGGTTTATACTATGTTACATATGGAAGAAAATGCATTGAAGGATTTGAAGCAAAGGCAAAACAGGCGCGATGCCCTAATGTATTAATTCAAAAAGGCAATGAGTTTTACCTATTCAACTCCAATTTAGCAAAAGTACCAGGTGTTAACCCAATAAAGTTTGATAGTTTAGAAGATTACACTGAGTTTATGGATTGGCAGAGAAGTCAAGGAATTAGATGTCCAATTCTATATTTACAGGAAAGTTATGACGCACAAGGAAATGCAGTTTATAATGTAAGACCTTCTCCAAATGATTTGATGGGTGGATTACCATTAGGAAAACCTCCTGTTACTAAATTAATAGACGCTGGAAGAGACGATTCTCCTTACAACCAAAACAGCTATCCTGCGTATGACATACAAGACCAAGACATTGGATTAAATACTCCTCTAGACCAAATGTTCCACGACAAGACAAATATAAGTCCAAACCCAATGGATGCTAACTGGGGAGGCGAAGCATATACGCAAGGACTTGTTAATGAAGGCTATTATGCCGAAGATGAAGTAAAAATCTATGTGCCTACCTAATCATATTTAATGTATAAACTTAAAAATGATTATTTTTTATCAAGATGTTTGATAGCATCATTTAATGTTGTTCTGAATTGAGCCAAATTATTAAGATTTGTAATAGCTTTTTGACTTTCTTCTGATGTAGGATTTTTAGATATAGCTTCTCCATTTATCATAATTGAATACAGTATATTATCAGCACAGTTAGTATCAAGCGCGATAATCATATCTTCATAGTGGGGTCTATGTTTTTGAATAGCCAATTGTGTATCTACTCTATCAGTTGCACCTGATATAGAATCGGCTATTTTATCAATATCTGTATTAGTAGAATTAGTCATGCCTTCTACGATTTTTGTTTGATAATTAAACATTTTAACACCCATTGAAATTAAAAATAACAAGACCACAGCTAAACCAATAAACTTATATAATTCATTTTCAGATATCATTATATATATATTACTTTTAAAATATACTGGTTATTTTACATTGATTTCTTGGACAATATTACCTAAAAGAAAATTGTAAATATTAGCTGTACAACTTTTTGATAATTTTCTTGATTTTCCTGTTTTTGTTTTTGTTACAATCTCTCTTAATGCGTTATGATCTTTCTTCATGGCTAAAATTAATGCATCTAATGTTTTATATTTATCCATTATTGCACTAGCAGAGTTTGTGCTTACACCGGGTATCTGTGAAATCATTATTGCTCCAATATTATCTTTTGTTATATTATCCTTTTTTACACGTTTTGATACCGCTAAATAACTTTTAACACTATTGTCATCATTTTTATCTTCAGCATAAAAAAAGGAACTCTTTTTTGTTCTACTTATTTTATCAGTCATCTGAAGTAAAGTTTCAGCTGTTTCATTAACATTATTTGTTCTTAAGAGAGAAAATCCTTTAAAAAAGGAAATACTTGTCATTGCGGATATTAAAGCCTTTTTAGTAACTGGATTTCTTCCATATTTAGATGGACGGAATCTATTGATATCTCCCTCAATTAAATAATAAATTGCATGATTATGAAGTTTACAATTATTTAACCTATAACTTTGTTCATTATATCGGCCATCTCTAATACTTGCAGCTAAGTCTTGTAGGGTTTTTCTCTCAATTATAGCAAGTTCTTCTCCTTCATCTGTGTATATAATTATATCACCAATAGGTAGATTCTCTTTAATTATTTGAATATTGTCATAAGATTTGTCCAGACCACATGCTGTTGCAAATGCTAATTCTAAATCCGTTTCTCTAATATCTAGTTTAATAATCATTATGTTAATAAGTAAATGATTATTAAGTTATTTAATGTTAAATTAATTAACGAGAGTAGTACATAAGTACTCTCTTTCCTACACCACCAGAACCAGCGCAGTTTCTAGCATATAGACCTGCTTTCTTCAACTGTGCCACAGTTCTAATACCTCTAGAAGCCAAAGTTTTAGAGTTGGCGCGGTCTGAATTCACACCGGTCTCCTTGCCTACATTAGGTCTGAGACCACCAATAATTCCGAAAATCTTTGTGTTGTTAGTGATTGATGCTGCGTTGCGAGCTCTTTTACCTGCGTTCATTAGAACCATCTTATAATATACACTTATATTTTTCTTCAAAACTAATTAGATAATATATGGAATATGCTTAAATATCAAATGTGATATATATATATCAATATGGATAGCGAAACACATAAACAGATTTTAAATGACGACGACGTTGTTGACACTGACGAAGGTCTAGTATTTAATCCCTTTAATCCAAAAAATAAAGAGATTACATTGAGCGAGGTTCAATCTATTCTACGACAGTATGGAGTAAATGCAAAAGTGCATAATCTTGAATTATATAAACGCGCTTTTATTCATAAATCTTATACAAAACGACCTGCTATTGAAAACGAAGCAAATAATATTACTATAGTTGAACAGCCTAATAATTGTTTACCGCTAAAAACTAAATCCAATGAGCGCCTTGAGTTTGTGGGCGATGGAGTTTTGGAACTAATTACAAAATATTACTTATATAGAAGATTTCCAAAAGCAGATGAAGGGTTTATGACTGAGAAAAAAATTGCACTTGTTAAGAACGAGCATATCGGCAAACTAGCTTATCAAATGCGCCTTAATAACTGGTATATTTTATCAAGAACAACAGAAGAAAAAAATGCAAGAACCAATTTGAAAAAATTAGGTTGTTTGTTTGAAGCGTTTATCGGAGCCCTATTTTTAGATTTTAATAAAATTGACGTTACTGACGATGAAGGTTGGTTTAAAAATGTATTTGTTTGTGGCCCAGGGTTTCAAATGGCACAAATATTTATAGAGAGTATTTTTGAAAAATATGTAGATTGGGCAAGGATCATTAGGGTTGATGATAATTATAAAAATATTTTGCAGGTAAAGATTCAGAAAGAGTTTAAAACTACTCCTGATTACCTAGAGATGCATGAAAGAGATATGGAAACGGGGTATGAGATGGGTGTATTTTTGTGTATTGGACAGTCTATACATAATCTTAGTCCAGAGAATGCCGTACCCTTTTCCGATTACGGTTCATTTTCGGCAATACAAGCTGACTTATCTCTTGACAAACCTGTTTTCGTGCTTCTTGGGACGGGCACGCATCGTGTAAAAAAGAAGGCCGAACAGATGGCTTGTGAAGAGGCTCTCGAAGAGCTAGAAGACTAGCTATTTCGGCTTCTACATCACTTTCAATACGGTGCCTAATAAAATCATAATTATTTTCTAGTTTATTCATTAAAATACTTATTTCACTCACTTTTTCAACCATAGTTTTATAACATGGAAGGATATAAAACTTTTTATGTCTGATTATTATAGATGTCAGCCGACCTTTTAGCTAAATTACGTGTTAAAAATCAACCCGTTAAAATCGAAACTGTAGAAGTAATTGTAAAACGGGGGGCACAACGACAAGTGGTAGCTTTAAAAACTAAAATTGAAGATAAAAGAGATACCGTTTTCAATAGAACCCAGTTTTTAGATGTTATCGCCGATAAGTTTCAAACTAAACAAAAAATACCTAAACAAACACTCCCTAACCAATCTCTGCCAATGATACCTATTGGAGAAGAACCCATACAACAAGATGCTACAATCGCAGAACCAGGTCCACCAAAAGTTACTAAAAAACCAAAGAAACTAAAAAAGAAACTTAAGCTTGTTCCTAAGGTTCAAGCTAAACCTCTACAAAAAAGAAAACGTAAGTCACCTATTGGGGTTGCTAGAGTGTTACCTGATGGTTTAGTACAGATAGGTGATACTCCTATGGTTGAAAGATTGGGTAAACAAAAACCAAATGTTCTTATTAAAGCTTCATCATATTACATGAATAATCGTGAAATATTCATCAACTTTATCAATTCTATTTTTTCTCCATATAAAGCCGAATTACTTGAAGCATCTACAACTGCATCATGTGAACGAAGGGACGGTGAAGAGTTTACTCTTATGGGACATCAGAAAATTGTTAGAGATTATATTAATATGTATACACCATATCGTGGTGTTCTATTGTATCATGGTCTCGGTTCAGGTAAAACATGTTCTTCTATTGCCATCGCAGAGGGAATGAAAAATGACAAAAAAATTGTTGTTATGACACCAGCATCACTTAGAAGAAATTATTTTGAAGAACTTAAAAAATGTGGAGACACAATGTATCGAAAAAATCAGTATTGGGACTTTGTTAACGCTACCGCCGAAAATATTCAAACATTGTCTGCCGTTCTTAACCTAACAGTTGAATATATTAGAAAAGAAGGTGGTGCATGGCTTGTAAATGCAACTAAACCATCTAATTTTGAAGAATTAGACAGTGTTCAAAAACAATCTTTAGATAGTCAACTTGATGAAATGATTAAATACAAATATCAATTTATTTCTTACAATGGCCTAAGAAAAAGACGTCTTAGAGAATTAACAAAAAACGGACAAGTAAACCCATTTGATAATACGGTTGTGATTGTTGATGAAGCTCATAACTTAGTCAGTAGAATTGTAAATAAACTTGAACGCTCACAAGATTCTGTCTCAATTGATTTATATAACTTGTTACTAGCAGCTCGAAATACAAAAATTGTTCTTTTATCTGGTACACCAATTATTAATTATCCTAATGAAATTGCTATTTTGTTTAATATGCTAAGAGGATATATTAAAACATGGCATTTCCCATTAAGTGTTAATACACAACGTCGCGTTAATACCGATACTTTCAGAACTATGTTTAAAAGCACTCTATTAGGTGGGAATGTTTCAGACTTTATAAGTTATAACTCAAGTGGTACAACACTCACTATTACTAGAAATCCTCTTGGATTTGTTAATAAAACCAGTCGCGGTAATTATGATGGCGTACGTGTTGGCGATAGAGGCCAATTAAGTGATGATAACTTTGTAAAACACGTAACAAGTATTTTAAAGAAAAACAAGTTTACAGTTAGAAATGTAAGAGTAGAGATGTTTAAAGCATTGCCTGATAAGAAAGATGATTTCAAAGCTCTTTTTATTGATGGAAATAATGATGTAACAAATATGAACCTTTTCAAAAGGCGTATAGTTGGATTAACATCTTATTTTAGAAGTGCCCAGGAAAATCTTATGCCTAGATTTACAAAAGGAAAAAACTTTCATATCATTCGTATACCTATGAGCGACCCTCAATTTGCAATCTATGAAGAAGCTCGTGTATCTGAAAGAAAACTTGAATTAAATAATGCAAAAAAAAGAAAGAAAAAACAAGGTGACATATATGAAGATACTGTTTCTACATACAGGATTTTTTCTCGTGCATTTTGTAATTTCGTATTTCCACGACCTGATATTAAACGCCCTATGCCTAGTAGAGAAGACAGTATTGATGAGGCTCTAGCTCTTGCAGATGCAGATGAAGATGTTTTAGATACAGGATTACGTCAAGAAAGTATTGATGGAAAAACTGATGCGGATGAGGTTGGGGAAGATGTAATAGAAGATGCTTTATCTTATAATGAACGGATTAAAAGCGCATTGAAAATGCTTAGTGACCAAAAAGAACAGTATCTAACTCCTGAAGCATTAGAAATATATAGCCCTAAGTTTTTAGAAATTCTTGACAATATTAATGATGATAAACATAAAGGCTTACATATGGTATACAGTCAGTTTAGAACACTTGAAGGTATAGGTATTTTCAAACTAGTTCTTGAAGCAAATGGTTATACTGAGTTTAAAATCAAAAAAGAGAGCGGTGGAAACTGGGTTTTAGATATCGCAGAAGAAGATAGAGGAAAACCTACTTTTGCACTATATACGGGAACAGAAGATGATGATAAAAAAGAAATAGTTAGAAACGTATTTAATGGTGATTGGAAGTTTATTCCACCCTCTTTGGAAGCTGAACTTAGGTTGATTTCTAGTAATAATGTTTATGGAGAAGTTATAAAAGTATTTATGATTACTGCTTCAGGTGCAGAAGGTATTTCACTTAAAAATACACGCTATGTGCACATTATGGAACCATATTGGCATCCAGTGAGAATACAACAGGTAATTGGACGTGCTAGGCGTATTTGTTCACATCAGGAATTACCTGAAGAATTAAGAACGGTTGATGTCTTTTTATATCTTATGGAGTTCTCAGAAGAACAATTAGCTAGTGATGCTACAATTGAATTAAGATTGAAAGACACTAGTAAGTTAAGTGATAGGCCTATAACTAGTGATGAAGCATTGTACGAAATAGCTACCTTAAAAGAGGAGGTAACAGATAAATTACTTACTGCCGTAAAAGAAGCTTCATTCGATTGCCAATTACATTCTCAGGCAGGTCAAACAGAAAAACTTCAATGTTTTCAATTTGGTTCTATTGACCCAAACAGATTTTCATTTGAAGGTTCGTATGCAAATGAAGACGTAGATGCAGTTGCCGAGCAAAACTTCAAAGAGGTAACTTTAGATAACCTGGTAGAACTAACTTATGATGGAATAAAATATGCATACGATAAAAAATCTGGTGCTGTATACGATTTTGATAGTTACGAAAGACAGCAACTGGTTCAGATTGGGAAGTTAGTTAGAAGGGATGGTGGTTATGAGCTCCAATTTATTTAAATAATATAATTACACAATTCTATATTATTTAATTTAACTCAACTAAAAGGTCGTCGATTTTAGATAATCTATTATTTATTTCTTCCCTTATCTTCTGTATATCCTTTATTATTTCATTGTTATCCCTCTCTGTTAGTTTAAACTTTTGAAAAAAATTACTTGTTGAATCAGTTTCTGCAAATGTGACTCTTTTTTTATGTTCGTTTACTTCATCACTCACATCTATTTTTATATTTTCGACATTCGATTTATCTAATGATTCTCCTATTTTTAGTAAAGGCACTCGTTGTGCCGTAATGCTATTTGTGAAACTCTCTGGGTTTTTATTGTCTTTTGTTATCCACTCTTGTGCTACATTTGAATCTTGTTGCGCAGTTGCATTATTAAGCTGTAAATCTCTTTTTGCAATCATATCAGCTAATAATTTATCCATTTCTGAACCAATTGGCTTTTCGTCAGAATTATCAGTAAAATCTGGTCTAGATGGTTTTTTCGCAGTTATCATTTCATTAAACTCATTTTGCTTTTTCTCAAGATTAGTATTAAACTTTTCTCTCCGTTGGTTTTGTATTTCCTTAGTTGTAACAGGCGTCTCATAATTTCTATCTGAGTTTAATGTAGATTTATTTCTTAGTTTCTCCAAATCTTTTACCATTTCCATCATAGCCTTTTTGTTACGGTCGAGAATACTGCCATCCATATTATTCCAGGATTCTATTTTAGTTTCGAACATTTCTTTTACTTTAGATAAGTGTTCAGGTGGTATATTCGTAAAAACACCTCCTTCATACATTAGTCCCCATAAAAGAGCCTTGTTTTCATTGCTATTAAAACTCATCTACTTTTATTATAATATTCTTTTTAACTTTTTACATGTACTAAATCTAAACATTATCTCGTATTAATATATTATGGGTAAATCCACAACTCTAAAGAAAAAAAGAAAATCAAAACAATACAACAAAACAAAAAAAAGAGGGAAAAGGGGAGGTGACAGCTTTAAACCAAGATGCAGTCCGGCTACACCTGAAAAAGAAGATGAGTTCACTTGCTATAGTGATCATGGCTTAGATAAAATGAAAGACCTATGGAACATAAGACATCCAAATAATAAAATAAATACTAATAAATCAGAAGAAATCTGGAGATTTTTCAAAGATAACTTTGCATCAACGTGTGAAAATGAAAAATGTTGGATGAGGCAGCAATTTGCAAAAAATAAGTTATCAAAAGAAATGACATTATATACATTTGCACCTGATGCACCAAATACATGGAGTGATAATCCAAATGAATGGTTGACAAGTACTGACTTGACAAATGTAATGGCACATTTCGAAAGAAAATATAAAGAGTTCATGTTTATAGGACCAACGCCTATAGATTTTGATAAACTTACACAACATAACGAATGCGTTTGGGACGAAATGTGTAATTTTTCAATAGCTAATCTCTTAAAAAAAAGGAAACACAAAATAGGTATTATTTATAATACTGACACACATACCCAAGACGGAGAGCATTGGATTGCATCATTTATAGATTTAAAACCGAAAAAAGGTAACCCATATCATTTTCATTTTGATAGTAATGGTGACCCTCCAAAAACTGAAATAATGTCTTTTCATAAAAGACTAGAAGGCCAAGCCAAAAATATAGGAATGGAACTCGGTTTTGATAAAAATCATCCCAAAGAACATCAGTATGGTGATACAGAATGTGGTATGTATACTTTGTATTTTGTAATAAAAATGTTAGACGGTACTCATGACGGTGAATATTTTAAGACTAAAAGAATACCAGATAAGTTTGTAGAAAAGTATAGAAACATATATTTTAATTAATTTTCGTTATGCTTTTCTTTTCACTATTTTTCTTTTTTATGCCTTTCCTTTTGTGATGCTCAGTCTTAATATTAATTTTCTTTCTCCTAGGTGGATCAGGTTGGTCAATTTTTAATTTTCTTATATTTACAAATTGGTCCATTGTAGCAAGCGGTTGCAAACTTGTGCGCATTATACATTGATTTGCTTCTTCAATGGTCGCATCTATTGGCAATTGTTCATCACAATCTATATCAGGAACTGATAATATAGCATTTTTATGTTCCTCTTGAAGAATATCTGTTCTATCTGTCACTTTAAAATAATTTATTACATGTTTTATAAATGTTTTATGAGCCTTCTTTATAGTATCATTTGGATACTTTCCCTTCAATAGTTCTTTGGAAAGAGCATGTATTCTTTTCCTATAAAACTTAAACTCTTCTCTGTCTTTCTTTTTATTTACAGGTTCATTCTTTTCTTGTTCCTCTTGATAAATAGCATTAGCTAAATACATTAATGTCACTTTATTCGCATCAAAATCAGGGTTAATCTCACTCATTAGATATATTGACGATAATATTACAATAAATCTAACATTTCACATCTTTTATTTGAACTCTTATAGAATTATTAAAAAGTTGTTTTCCTAAATTGCAAGTGTTAGGATTAAAAGGGGCAAATCTTTCTTCTTTAAACAAAAGAGGAAATGTTTGTGTCTCTTGTCTTCCAACCGCTTGAACTTGGTATAAATCACTATTTGACGCTGGTATCCACTTAGATTGGTCACAGTTTTGCAATGCAAAATACTGGTTTCTTAGAGAACTTTCAGTATCTATTTTTGTAGCAAACCCCTGCCATGGTGACTGTGCATTTCCAGGATTAAATACTTTGCTTACATTAAAATTGGCACATTTTTTCAGAGGAACAGTAGCTTTTGCTCTTCTATCAATAATTGGAAGTAGAGCATATTTTGTTGAAACTGGCCTTTGACTAAATTGTGGCTGAAGAGGCGCCGATGGCATATTTCTCTCTTCTAGCCTTTTATTTATTTCAGCATCTCTATCATTGTTACAAAAATAGACACCATTTACTACTCCATACATTTTTTCAGACATGATATATATTACTCTCATATTATTTTACAAACAATCTAAAGCATTAGCTTGTATTAGTATAATCGAAAAACCATGTGCGGTATATTTGCTATTATTAACAACGGTTCTGTACAGCTTTCAACAAAACAAATAAATAATGCATCCATTGCTGGGATGCCTAGAGGTCCAGAACAGACACAAAGTAAAAGTATGCAAGAAGTAGAGTTTATTTTTCATCGACTTGCCATCAATGGGCTAGATAGCATTTCTATGCAGCCAATTACTTTTAAAAACGTTACATTAATGTGTAATGGTGAAATATATAATTATAAAGAACTTTATAACCGTCATCCTGATATTAAACCAACAACTAATAGTGACTGTGAAATTATTATTCATATGTATCTGCGCTATGGTATGAAAAGAGCATTACAGATGCTGGATGGTGTTTTTGCTTTTGTATTGCATCACTATGACTATGATGATGGAAATAGTGATAAAATATTTTTTGGAAGAGACCCTTTTGGTGTAAGACCACTTTATAAATATGAACATTTTTCAGAAGAAACAGGCACTTTTTATTCTATTGCTTCAGAACTAAAAGTACTTTCTGCACTAGTGGATAAGTCAGCTAATAATAATATTCATCTTGTTAAGCCAGGAACTTTCACTAAACTCGAAAAACCTTTCAGAGTACGTTCTCAATGGCAAATTACTAATAGAGATGAACGATATTTTTTAATTAATTATCATCCAAATGTTTTGCAGAATATCCTTACTGGAGACCTTGCAATTATAGACTCATGTAAAAGTATATATCAAAATCTAGTAAATGCTGTAAAGAAACGTATACTTGGGACTACTGATAGGCCGGTTGCTTGTCTGCTTTCTGGTGGACTAGATAGCAGTCTTATTGCTTCAATAGTAAGTAAATATGTTCCAAACTTACACACATTTAGTATTGGTATGCCTGGTTCAAAAGACCTGAAGTACGCAAAAGTTGTAGCTAAACATATTAATTCAGTTCATCATGAGGTAATACTTAGTAAAGAAGAGTTTTTTAATGCTATTCCCAATGTAATTTACAACATCGAAAGTTATGATACCACAAGTGTTAGAGCAAGTGTTGGTAATTTTTTAATTGGTAGGCACATATCTACTAATTTTCCTCATAAAGTAATTTTTAATGGCGATGGAAGTGATGAGTTAACTGGAGGATATATTTACATGTTGCATGCACCCAATGATATTGAGTTTGATAATGAATGTAAACGTCTACTTGAAGATATTCATTACTTTGATGTTCTTCGTTCAGATAGGTCTATTGCATCTAATGGATTAGAACCTAGAACGCCATTTCTCGATAAAACATTTGTTTCTGAGTATCTAAACATTCCTGCTTCAGTTAGAAATCCTAGGTCTAGTTACAATACACATTGTCAACTTTGGGATAGACGTGCTAATTATTACGAGTCTAAAGGCCAACAACAAATAGCTAATATTATTAGAAGTAGACCAGAGAAACTGTTACTAAGATATGCTATTGAGACAATGGATAACTCATTATTGCCACCAGAAATCCTTTGGAGGTCAAAAGAAGCTTTTAGTGATGGCGTAAGTGGCCAAGGAGAAAGCTGGTATCAAGTTATTTCTGACAAATTACATGACCATGAAATAGATATGAAATACATACCACCTTTCAGTACAAGTGGTCATATTCCGCCGACAACAGTTGAACAGCTTTATTATAGACGTTTGTTTTGCGAGTTTTTCCCAAATACAGACACGTGCCTACCTTATTTCTGGATGCCAAAATATGTAGACGCTACAGATTCGAGTGCTAGAACACTTTCACATTATCAATCTAACAATTAATATCGTATTATAGTGTATATATGAATATATTACGATATCTTAAGGGTCTACTTAAAAGTACACTAAGAAATATATCTGATGTGACAGATACAATCTCTTGGCATGAGAATGCTTTTCATATAACATTATACATGTCGTATGCTTTGTATATTATTGCTTTTACTGGTATATTATCATTTAATCCTCAATATCTTAGTACTCTTGAAACTATTATAAAATACTATATTGCAATAATGCTACTAATCAGATTTAATCCATACGTAAATAGAAAGATTACCGAGTTTGATAAACATTTAGTATTTGAGGCTGCTATGTTGTTATTTATATCTACCACTGCATATGCAATAGCAAAAAGCTATATTGGTGAAATAACACATATAGTTCATAGTTAATGCTTATTTCTATTTTTTCTTGTCCCCTTTTTTTTATAATGGCGATTTTTCTTTTTTATTGTACGACGCTTTCTTGAATTAAAAAACTCAGAAAGGTGTCTCATTATTTGTTTACTTATTATCTCATCAACATCTGATTCTTTTTTGCCTTTTTCTGATATAGTATAATTGTATCTTTTCATGTGCGATTCTATTGAACTTATAAAATCTAAATAATCAATGTCTGGATTAAACTCCTCGTAATACCTTATTGCCATATCTGAATATGGCATTGAAAAATGATATGGTTTAACATTAATATAATAAACATTATCATTCTCCATCATAGGATGGTATACATCATCTAAAAAACATATTTGTGTATTTTTTGGTATCTTTGTACATTTAAATAAATCATTAACAGATTTCTGATGGCTTGTTCTACATACTTCAATTACTTCTCCTCTGATTTTAAATGCTGCAATAATCTGGTCAAAAACTTTTTTCCCTATCTTGTAATTAAAATATTTACTTATTAGTTGAGCCCATGTTTTTGGACCTTGATTATTTGTATAAATCATTATTTTATTACATGTGCCGGCATGCTTTTTATCTAGAACATATTTTAGTATTTTAATTATTTTTGGTCTAAGAAACTCCGGATATAAATCTAAAATATCATTAAAATGTGAGTCGTGTTGTTTTCACAAAGTGCTATTTAATGCATCCCAAAACATACCTAGTTCTACAAAACACCCTAGAGTTTCATCTAGATCAAACACAACTATTTTGCATTGTTTAGTCATACTTAGTAGAGAGAATATATATTCTCTATGAAAAATAATTATATATGTAACTACTAAAAAGAATATTATTACTAATTTTTTCCAAAAACTTATACCCATTTACTATTATATTTTTTATTCTTTTTATAAAAAATATAACATATATATATATCAAATGGCTGCTCTTTCAACCGGAGATTATAAAGCTATTTTACGTTTTTACGAAATAGATTATTCAAATATGAAAAATAAAAATGTAAAAATGCTTGCAGAAAGCGCATTAGCAACAAAATTATGTAGGTGTATCAAAAAAGTAGACCCTAAAGATAAGGCCAGGTCTATTGGTATTTGTACTGATAGTGTAATAGGAAAAAAAGGATTAGCTATTCATGGTTTTACATGTAAGAGGAAACCCCGTTTAAAGAAAAATAGAAAAACTAGAAAGAAGCTAACAAAAAAAGGACAGAAAGTACAAAGTAAGCCAGCTAGAAAAAGAAATAGAAAAAGAAAAAGTAAAGTTAAGAATTAAGATAATCTAGTGCAGATAACAAAATCTGTTCTTGTTCTGATAATCTTTGAAATATAAGAGTCTCATTCATTTTAAATGAGAAAAATCTATTCATTTTATTTTTACATACAATAATAATTCCATCATCACATACTTTCATTTCACAAACAATTCCTCCATTTGTTAACTTAATATTTTCTGGGTTTTTAATTGTTATCCATCTAATGTATGAACCATAATGTAAATCTGGCAATTCATCTATAAATCTATAGTTTTTTAATGATTTATGATACTGCTTTAATTTATCTCTTGGTAGACCCAATTTTTGTAGAATGTCGTTTTTCATTTTTGAAATCTTTTCATGGTCAAGTTGTAATATATTTTCATTATCTTCATTTTCTAGAGCCTTTAATAAATTATCAACATTTAATTCAGTCATGTATATAATATTGGAATATAGTTCTAATTCAGTTCAATATTATATTTAAACTTTACTTTCTATATGACCTATGCTTGAAGCATTAGGCACAGGAGTACCTGGTCTTTGGATTCTTCTTCTTGGCGAGTCTGTTTCGCTAATTGTTTCTAATTTTACAGATATTAAATCACTCGCTACTCCTGGAGCAACATAATGTTCACCTTCAATAAAGTCGGCATCTATAGCATTATAGGTTTTTGGTCCACTCATGTATGCACTGTATGCTCTTTCATTTTCAAGAGAAGAACCAGCTACAAAATAAGAACTATACAATTTCATGAATATTAATAAAATAGAACTTAGCAATGGTGTTAAAGATGGACTGCCTGCCCAATGTGTTGATAAATCGTATAATGATATTCCTGTATTTAAAATTGCACTTCCTCCACATACCATTACTGCATTCTTATATGATTTATTTAATGTTGACATTTCTTGCTTAATAAGTGGGTAATTTTCTATTTCATCATCTAAGTTTTCAATAGCTTTATCTACGTCTATATCTAAGTATTTAATGCACCAATTCTCTCTTTGTAGCTCAATACGATATAAATTGAGGAATAATACAAAACAAAAACTATTAAACCCTAAAGCAACTCTGTGCATTACTTCATCGTTGTAAATATTATCATTTATACTACATACACCATCATCACAAAGTCTTGGCACAAATACAACTAGGTAAGCTCCCATAAGAACCTTATAAAACTCTAGGAAAAATGTAAACAGAGATTTTAAACGCTGTTTGTTATCCGTATTTAAACGCATTATATAGAATAAAAATATATTAAAAACATTTATTTGAAAAATTAATAAGTTTTTTACTTTTAATTCTTTAATCCTATAATAGAAATTGGACAATAATTTAATGTCCATTTTTGAATTTACAAATAAAGAATTAAAAACAAAAAATAAAAAAAAATATTGCTACAAGTGAAGGGGAAAAATAAACGTGTTCGTCATTTTTATGGAGGGAGTTTATGTAGGACTTTAAAAAGAGAACTATTTAAAGATATTTTTCAAAAAGGTGGTAGTTTTGATGTTTCCACAATGGAAACAAAAGTACTACTAAAAAAGTACTTTTTGAAATCGACTAGTTTAACAATGTCAATGCATAATTGGTTGTATATTAGTCGTATTGTTAAAATATTTGTTACCATAAAAAATGTTTCCAAAGTTGTTTCCAAATGGAAACATTAAAAGTACTATAATAAAATTAAATGTTTAAAAAACAATTTAGGTACTTTTTTGTTTCCATTATATAAGAAAATGGAAACAAAAGTACTACCAAAGTGTCGAAAAAGTACTAAAAAAGATTCAAAAAAAATATATAATTGTAAACATTGTGACTATACTACGTGTGACTTAAGTAATTGGAAGAAACATTTAATTACAAAAAAACATGTTTCCAAATGTTTCCAAAATGTTTCCAAAATGGAAACAAAAAAACTACTACCAAAAAATAGTCATAATAAATATTCGTGTCCCAATTGTGATAAGGTCTATAAGAGCAGGTCTGGTTTATATAAACATAGTCAAACATGTACTGCTGTAAAAGAAACAAAAATTGAAGAACAAAAAGAAAATCAAATAGTAACCAATGAAGACCAAACATTTATGACTACTTGTATGCAAACAATGATGGCAATGATGAATGAAATGAAAGCAGAAAAAGAAGAAAGAATGAAAATGCGTGAACAAATGAGTGAATTAATACCAAGGGTTGGAAATAACAATAATAACCGCATTAACATAAATGTATTTTTGAACGAGAACTGTAAAGATGCTATTAATATGTCAGAGTTCCTTGAAGGAATTAAGGTTCAACTACAAGATTTAGAATATGTAAAAAATAATAGTCTGCAAGACGGTATAAGTCAAATATTTGTAAATGAATTAAAACAATTAGATACATGCAAAAGACCAATACACTGTACCGATATTAAAAGAGAAACACTTTATATAAAAGATGAAGGAGACTGGTCAAAAGATCAACATAGAGAGAAATTGCAACAAGGTTTTAGAGATGTAGCACATCAATACAGAAAAGCAATATCAGAATGGGAAGCAGAACACCCAGATTGGAATACAAATGAAAAGTTAAAAGACGAATATATTTATTTGGTTCAAAAAACCTATAAAGATACATATGGTAAATCAGAAAATAAAATTATAAAAAATATTGCCAAAGAAACACAAATAGATACAAGTTCTCTAACTGTAGAAGATTAATTTAATGCTCGTCTTCGATATTTTCTATAATCATACTCCATGGCCCAACTTCCTATACTAACACAATAATTACAGCAAAATGCATATTCTTGACCAAATAATACAGTATGCCATATTTCATTTCCTTTTTCAATTGGTTTTTCACAATATTCATTTGCACATATTTCTAGGTAACCATCATCGTCATACCATTCATACAGTAATGTATTCATAACTGAGTCATATAATTTTTTATGATTTATTCGTAGTATTTCTTTCAAACTATCATACATTTTTTCCCTATGTTCAGGAGCAAAGGTTATAACGTAATATTGTAAATCACAAGGCAGTTTATCCCAGAGTGACATTTTATTGTTGGTTTTGTTTTTACTAGTTATAATCAATAAAAACAAAAATAAAGTTTTCAATTTTATGAAAAAGGTTACCATGAAGAAAATCCACCAAATCCACCAATTTCATTGGCTGCCATAGGACCTTGGTCCATCATACCCATCATGTTTTCTTGTCCAGGACTTTGTGCATTTACCATAGGTGTAGGTGCTGACTGATACATTTGGTTAAAATCTGGATTTTGTTGAGGCGGTATGACGCCTGTAGGAAGACCAGTCATACCAGGTGTTGATGGTAATAAGTTCATATTATCCATCCTTCGGTCAGCTTGACTTGGTTGATGTTGTCCAGCTAAAGGTTGTGTAGTTTTTACATTGCCACTTTTAACATTTACAGCGTCTTCAGATTTTCCATGCCAAAGTTCCATTATTCTCTCAAGAAGAATATTTATTTTAGAACCAAGTTTGGTTTGCATAGTAAACATGAGAATTACAAATGGTAATAGGAAAGAAAGAATATTACCTTTAACATAATCACACTTGCTATAAGTGGGAACATACCTAATTGCTTTATCTGAGAAATATATTGCTAAAACAATGAATGCAACCTGACCAATGCATTCTGCAGCAATTTCAATAGAGCCTTTGGTATCATCTTCTTCAGGAACTACTAGTTTAACCGCCTTAAGTATTAATACTGCTGGAATAATTGCCATTAATACATATTGAACCATATTCATCATTTCACATTTACTGTCTTCGTCTGTATTAAATACATATTTGATAAAACCTAAACTATCTTTTGTAGCATTATTAGTGACTTCTGTTGCGCTATCCATATGTATTTTGAAAAGAAATTAAAATGAAAGTATGTATAACAATAATATGTTACGAAATGTCTTGAAAAGACTAAAGATAGGAAGAAATGGAACTGTTAATGATGAAAATCAATATTTGTCATTGATTAGAGATATTTTAAATGATGGTCAAGAAATAAAAGGTCGAAATGGTACCACAAAAGCTATATTTGGTTCGGCTATGCATTTTGATTTAAGTGATAATAAAATACCTATACTAACAACAAAAAAGGTTGCGTGGAAAACATGTCTAAAAGAGTTATTGTGGTTTATAAAGGGTTCAACAAGTAATAAAGAACTTCAAGAACAAAATGTAAAAATATGGAATGGTAATGCAACAAGAGATTTTTTAGATTCCAGAGGATTAACCAATTTAGAAGAGAATGATTTGGGTCCGGTTTATGGTCATCAATGGAGATTTTTTAATGCACCATACAAGACATGTGCAGATGATTATAATGGAGAAGGTGTTGACCAACTTCAAAATGTTATAAATATGCTTAAAAATCCACAAACTCGACATTCAAGAAGAATCATAATGTCTGCATGGAATCCATGTCAATTAGATGAGATGGCTTTACCTCCTTGTCATGTTATGTGTCAATTTAATGTTACTGAAAACAGGTTATCTTGCAGTATGTATCAAAGAAGCGGTGATGTTGGCTTAGGTGTACCATTCAATATAGCCTCTTATAGTTTTCTAAC
>VMHT01013472.1_pt1 | contig 24767 bp, 31 predicted proteins | sample 4693611 | NCBI WGS metagenome assembly VMHT01 (sample SAMN12280063, study PRJNA550983) | marine metagenome | isolation source: seawater sampled from same location over 5 years 0.02-0.2 micron viral filtrate | place: USA: collected off the coast of southern California halfway between the port... ...
GGCTGATCGCCTTCAGCAATTGGCCAATCATCCTCTGGCGATTGTTCGTCGAAACCTTGTGCCTAACCTGCGCGAGTACATTGAACACGACCCCACCGACAGCCGAGGTGTTTTTCATGACCTGTGGAAAGACGGCGACGAAGTCGTTCGCACCCGTCTACGTGAACTCATGTTGCGCATGGAAGAAGTCGCACCAGACCATTTTGCTCCTCAAATCAAGGCATTGCACGATGCCGGCGCGGACTTAGAGCCACTTTGGAAACCGCTTTCTCTTCGCCGTCCTGAGCGCAGTGAAGCTTGGCAGGCCTGGCTGGCTGGCGAAGGTGAACAACCGGTGAGCGAACAACGATCCGTTCATGTTTCTCAAATGGAAGCGCCAGACACGCTTCCCGACCTTGACGATGCTCTTCGCTCGTTAGACGAGTGAATTTATTCTTCTTCATCCACCAAAGGTCCGTTGGTGATGAGCCACACATAGAGGCCATTCATCAGGGCTAAGAAACCGATCAGAGCCAGCAAAAGCCCAGCCGGTTCTGGAATGAATCCATCAGAATCTCCCCACCTGATGATTCGGGTGAGGACAAGGCAAGCAAGGCCAAACACCACCACTTGGAGCCAAGTGGTTTCCGGGGATGACCATCGGTTCACCGTTGGCGCAACTCCAACCATACCAAAGGTATGGTTGAACCATGCCAGATAAATGAGTATCAAGCCCAACAGACCCAACACACCGCGCGTGAACGATGAGGAGTCCCATGGCCCTGGTGGTGCCACGTTAGTGAAGGTCTGCATCACCAGAACGGTACCTGCGACGAGAAGACCGATGGTGCCTTTTCGTTCCATCATGTTGGGCTGGGACGCCACGCTTGAAAGGCTGTGCCTTCTGTGGAGGGCCATGGACACGGTTCGAGACGCCGTCTTGATTGCAGCGGGCCTTGGTACACGGATGTTTCCAGCGAGCGCCTTTTCTCCCAAAGAATCGCTCCCTCTGGTTGACGTTCCCTTGCTCACCCACCTTCTTTTTGAGGCGAAAGAAGCAGGCGTAGAACGAATTCACATCGTCACGTCGCCGTCGAAATCATTTGATTCCCTCCTCGAGGACCGTCGCGACCTTCATTCCCTACGCCCCCATCTAGACGGATCACTGTTCCATGCTGTGGCGGATGTCGAGGTTCACGTTCATATCCAACATCAGCCCATGGGGGTTGGAAACGCCATTGAAGCAGCCCTTCAAGACGTAGAGGGCCCTTTCCTCGTGATGCTCGGTGACAATCTCTTGATGGACAACCATGCTTCCGTTGATGGTTTCACTCCCTCAAGCTGCTCCAAGCGATTGATTGAGGCCTACATGAACACTGGAGAGGCTACGGTGGGATTGATGGAGGTGGACGAACGTGATGTTTCGCAATATGGAATCGTGGCAATGGATGGCCAACGCATCAACCACCTTGTTGAGAAACCCACGGTTGCAGCAGCACCAAGTCGCTTGGCGATGTGTGGTCGGTACATTTTCCCAAAAGAAACCGAGAACCTCTTGCAAGCGTTTTCCTATGAAGTCCACGGGGATATGCAAAGCATCGCCTTGCTTCAACACTGGATGAGCGAGGGGGTTCTTCACGGACTCGTATTCAACGAGACCCAGTGGTACGATTCAGGGGCTCCGTTGCTGTGGTTGAAAGCGCAGGTAGACCATGCCTTACGCCGCCCCGATTATCGCGATGAGTTCACGCCCTGGCTGAAGCGCCGACTTGAAGATTAACGCTGACCGGGCTTCCAAAACGTCAGCGGTTCCGGGAGTTCCCCGGAGGCATGCCGAGCGGCCAAATGGTCGGCGCGTTCGTTCCATCGATGGCCTCGGTGAGCTTTGACATGCGACCATGAAAGTTCACGCAAGGCGGCGACTTCCCTCCATAGGGTTTGCACGTTGGCCACCAATTCTCGATTCTTCTTGGCTCTCCAAACACCACTTGCAAGATTTCCTGCATAGGTTGAGTCCGCTCGAATCATGGCGGGAGCCTCTCCCCCTTCAACCAAAAGCCACCGTAGGGCGGCTGCAAAACCGCTCAACTCTGCCGTGTTGTTGGAGCCAACCTCTGCACCCAGAAACCCATCAGCGTCTGGAGAGGTGATGACGGGTCCGGATTCTTCGTGGTGCAGTTCACCTGAGCCTTTCCCAAGGCCAGAATCACCGATGACGACGACCAATCCCCACGAGGCTGGCGTCGAGGCGTCAACGTTCTGATTGCCAAGGCATGAACCATCTACGTACAGGGTCAACGCCTTGGCTTCAACCATGGACTCACTCGCCAATTTCCGCTTTGTAGGCGGCGGCGTCCATGAGGTCTGAAACAGCACCGGGGTTCTCCAGGGTCATTTTAACAATCCATCCATCACCATAAGGTGATGAATTCATCAGTTCAGGAGCGTCTTCAAGATCCATGTTGACAGCGGTGATGGTGCCAGCAAGGGGGGCGAAGATTGGGGAGGCGGACTTGACTGATTCAACCACCGCAAACTCACCCATGTCGTCAACTTCATCGCCTTCTTCTGGAAGTTCGATGTACACGATGTCGGTCAGCATGTCTTGTGCATGGTCGGTGATGCCGATGGTGACAGTGTCTCCTTCAACTCGCATCCATTCGTGTTCTTTGGTGTAGTACAATCCTTCGGGAACATCGCTCATGGTCTCGCCTCTGTATCAAACGAGGTGGCGAATACACATCAACCCTACGATGGAACACTCATGCTTCTTCGCCGAGGTCTTCCGTGAGGACCTTCGCTTCCATTTCGGCCCACTTGGCCGTTACATCCTCCGTTCGGTGGACTTCTTCGATGTCCAAGCGAACACGTTTGGCCATCGCATCTTCGGTTTCATGAGAGAACCAGCGGGCCAGTGGTCCGGTGCCGTTTCCAAGCATCCAGCCGAGAACAAAACAGCCTACGGCCAAAACAATGAACAGTTCCAAGGCGAGGTACGTTGAGCCAAAATTTCGCCCTGACTGTAAACCAAACCCAACCCCCAGCAAGAGGCCCACACCCGTTCCGTAGAGGAGGCGTTCAACGGCAACGCTTGGGGGGTGCATGACCTGTCCAAGCAGGAACGCCACATCAAAGAACCGATGCACAGGTAGTTGCTCAATACGTTTCCCGCATGAGCTTGTGAATCTTGTAGGGCAACAAGGCGCGATTGACAGGTGTCACTTCCAAAATACGTCCGTCATCCCGACGACGTATGTCTTGAAGCAGCGGGTGGCGGCTTTTCTTGTGCAAGGTCAACAAGGTTGGCATATCCACTTCCAAAGCGCTGCGTACGGCTTGAACGAATGCTTCGGATTCAACTGAGAATTTTCCAATCTCGTCAATGACCAACACTTCGCAATGGTGCTGAGCGTGATCGATGGCTGGCAAAGCCACTCGGTTGAGCTCTTCCACATCGATGCCATATCCGAGCACCCGTAGACGGGAGTCGATTTTTTTGTGAGCGATGGTCCCTTCTTCTCCAGAAACAATATCGATGACCTTGTAGCCCATCCGTTCGCCGTTTTCAAGCAGTGGTTCGGTTCGAAGACCTCCCAAAATGGGGGTCTCTGTGGACCCTCCCCGCATGGAAATCTCTCGCTTCCGTTCGTCGGACAGCATTTCGAGGACCTTTTCCATCACGGCGGATTTACCGCTGCGTGGCAAGCCAGTGATGCCAATCTTTGGATGAACGCCCATTGTCAATTCATCTCCCAAAGAGTACGCAGGTAGTGCTAACGAGGCGGTCGCTATAAATTATCGTGTCCAAAATGCGGGAATTCGGAAATCAAATCAGCGCATTTCTCCGTTCAGCGGGCGAGACTACTGAATTGTGGAAACGAGTCGGGTAGTTCAACGGGTAGCATTTCCAATTCGTAATTGTTAACGTTGTTGTTGGCAGCCCAAGCTCGAGCCCATTCGTCGAGATCGTTGTTGTTCAGATGGTTGCAAAGCCATTCCAGGCCGGTTTCGATGTCGGCGTGTTCTTCCATCAAACGGGTTTGGATGTCGTCATGCAATTCAATGTGGTTCACGCTATTTCCAAGGACACTTCCTTGTGGAATCACGGCCCAGCGCAGACGACGTTCTTGGTGAGCATTAACGATGGCTTGGCAGGCAAGTCGAGGTCCGTAGGATGGATGGGTGTCGCCCACCCACATCGCTAACTGTCGTTCACTTGCGCGGGATGGAATGTCGGTTCTGAAGGCAGGATGTCGAATGAAGACCTTTCCTTCTTCGCTTTCTGAAAAGTGTACACCTCTGATGAATGGACGGCTTCGCTTGCCCTTGACCCAGGTTTCGATGCTCTTGGCGTGCGAGGTCTGATCAATTTCACCAACTCGCACACGAACCTGACGTTTATTGGTGGTCAGTGGGTGTTCTTCGTCACTCAGGCGTGGGAGTTTCGCCAAGCGGTCCAGCACCTCAAGAGTGTAGGTGCGTTCAACGCGGTCACGAGGAAGGCGGGGCACGGCCCATGTGTCTCGGGCCCAACCGGTCCACTGTTGTTCTTTGAGTTCAAACACGGGAACACGAGAGGACAATCCCTCGCCTTCACGGCGCAGGTCAGCCCGTGTGATGGGGCCTTGGAGGTTGAGAACAGGCGCTTCCCCGTTGGCGGTGATTCCGAGAACAACCACGCCTTGGGTCATTCCTGGGAAGAGAAGATTGGCTTCTTCAATGGCCCAAGCATGGGTCCAGCCGTGATGCTTGACAAGCAATTCTCGAAGCGGATGCGATGATTGTTCTCGAAGAAGGCTGTCGGGAGCGATGATGCGCAATCGTCCTCCTTCATTCAAAATTTGAAGACTGCGTTCAATGAACAACCGGTAGAGGTTGACGTTTCCACGCATGGTGGAAAAACGAGGCGCGCCGTTGTCGGTAAGGCTTCGAAGTTGTTCGCCCAATTCCTTGCGGAGTTGGCTACCGTCTTCCATACCCCTAAACCGGTCTTTAATTCGCAACCATGGCGGATTTGTCAGCACCAATTCAGGAGCCTGTTCCCATGGCCAATCGCCCTGCAAGGCGTCACCTTGACGAACCCCATCGTCAAGCAGCGCTTCCATTTCTTTCCGGGAAATTTTCCCAGGTGTTTCGGGGCCAAAACTGACGAGTTCATGGCGAATGGATTCCAGCAGGAGCCTTGTTTTCGTGCTCTTGACCACCAAGGGATTGACATCCAAAAGTTGGATGTTCGAGAACAGGCGGCGACTGTCTTCCTTGCGCAGGTCAAGGTCCGCATCTTCGTGGGCATCAGCATGCCGTCGAATGAGCCGAGCATGAAACAAACCCCCTCCAGTTGCAGTATCGGCAACGGGCAAAGGGATGCCGCTCAGGGTACGTTTGTTGGAATCAACAGCCAGTTGTTCGGCTTCGTCATCTACCTCGTTGTCTTGCGTTGCCTTTGGCAAGTTGAGTTGTTCGACGTGCTGCCGGAAGCCCGGAGGGAGATTACTGATCAAGAAATTTGACTGCTGAACAGGTTTCTTGGGATTCACCATGTTGTCCTTCATCTCAGAACAAATGACGGCGTCAGCCAAACGGGGTGGCGTGGGGTGGGCTCCTCGAGGAGAGCGCCCATCGGACTCCGCATCATGGCGAGCGAGAAGGTGATCGAGCACGTGGCCGGGGTCAGTCAATAGGTTGGCCGGGAGTGTAGGCCAGTCTTCGGGGAGAAGAGCAGCGATGGGTTGGAAGGTCTTGAGGGATTTTTCCCACGTCGTGAGCCAAATCTCGATTTGTTGTTCGCGGTTGTCAAGGCATCGGTCCAATCGTGCGTACCATCCGCTAACCCCGTTTTGCAATGTCCCCACCAAACCGACGGGACGGCTTTCTCTCTTTGAAGATGTCTCTCAAAGAAAGGATGGAAAACGCCCGTTACTTCGCCAAAAAAACGCTGGCTTCTTCAAACCAATGCCATCCTTTCGTCACCCAATCAAGCAACAGCGAGAGTTGGGCGGGGGTTACCTCCGCCACTTTCGCAATCTTGCGAAGGGCGGTCAATTCTTTGCGGTCGTAATCTCCGTCGACGGCCGCCACCAAGGCAGCGTCCCTCAGAATGAGTTGAGCAAACACAGGGTCGAGGTCGGCCAGCGATTGTTCAAGCGGAATGGGCTGTTCAAATCCCCCGCGGACGGTGATTCTTGATTCGGGATGAATCATCGCCCGCCCCATCATGGATTCAATCATCGCTATTTCTTCGCGGACCAATTCTCCATCCGCCGCTGCGATGAACACCAAAATTTCGGCATAGCGGACGCGTTCTTGTGGTGAACGATGGATCAAACCATCGGGGAACATACGGCCTCATTCCTCAAGTGAGTCCAGAAGTTCGTACCCTTCCTTCATCCATCTGTAGCCCTTGACGGTCCAATTGAGGAGTTGCTCAACCGCATCCTCGCGGAGGCCCAGGTGCTCTGAAATATCCTCCAGTGCATCTCGCTCATCCTCATCGACAGTACCGTCAGCGGCGGCCATCATCACGGAATCTCGCAGAGCGAGTCGACCCGCTTCCCCGGACAAATCTTCCAGGCATTCTTCGAGGCTAGGGGGATTCTTCAGGGCATCGCGAATCAATTCACGTTGCCCGGGCGAAAGGAGAGCCGTTCCGAGGCGTTGTTCAAACATGGCCATTTCGTCCACCGTTAACTCATTGTCAATTCGTGCCATAAAGGCAAGCAGTCGGGCATAGGCAAACCGTTCTTCTCGAGGGAGTTTGTGAACCGTGTCGGGTAGCATTACTGCACCTTTGCGCGCTTCTTCCCAATGAACCCAACGGACAAAACCCCCCGGTAGACCCCAATCTTGAAACCCGCTTCACTCCTCCGAAGTTCATGGTTCAAGGCGATGACTCAACGGTCGTTGTTTGGACCAATCGCGGTTGCGGAGCTTGCGTTCAAGCCAAACGTCTTCTTGATTCAAAACAAGTCACGTACAAGGAACGCCGCTTGAAAAGCACACCTGAGGTTCAACGTGCTTTTGCTCGAGCAACGAGCGGTGCCCGAACCGTACCGCAAATCATTGTGGACGGGAAATCGGTTGGCGGATTTGACGACCTGTTGAACCTTGACCGCTCAGGGGAACTTGATGTGCTGCTCGGCCGAACACAACCCTCTGAAAAGACAGGGATTTTGACTCGTTTCAAGAACGTCTTTCGTCGGTGAAAGAAGATTGAACAAGCGTTCATAGGGCGATGCCCTTTGCTTTGTCCATGGAACCCAGCGTGAACGTGATTGGCACTGAACTCGAACCCTGTTCACGAGACCCCCTAACAGGATGGTATCGGGATGGCTGTTGCAACACGGACGACCAAGACCATGGCTCTCACACCGTTTGTTGCGTGCTCAACGACGATTTCCTTCACTTCGCACGAGACATGGGCAACGACCTCATCACGCCAGCACCCCGATTCAACTTTCCAGGGTTGAAAGCAGGAGATTCGTGGTGCGTGTGCGCCCGCACATGGCTTCTTGCGGTGAACGCTGGAAAGGCATGCCCGGTTGATTTGGAAGCAACTCACCAGCGAGCTCTGGACGTCATCCCGCTTGATGTTCTTGAGACTCATGCTCTGTAGGTGAATACTGAAACACAAACAATCGCATCAACAGCCAGACAATCACGCCCCAACCGAGTAGATTCAACAGCCCCATGAGGCGAACGTCGGTAGCGTAGGTGGTGGAGAGCCAACCGATGGTGATGCTTGACCCGACCAAGCTTGTGAAGTAGACCGGTACCGCTGTGAAAAGGGTCCATGCGACTGGCTTTCTGTCGTCAAACGTAAACCATCGATGAACGAAATGGGCGAGGACGCCGGTAACCCCCCAACAAATCCCCCAAAGGATTCGAACATCAGCATCGGTCAACATCGCGAGAAGGCCAGCCCAACACACATAGAACAGGAAACTGTTGAATCCCCCAGCTATGCTAAACCGAACAATCGATCCTCGTGGCACGCGCTGGTCGAGCCAAGTCCAGCCGTCAGTCGTCATTGGTCACCACGTCACTGGGTTTCCCAGTGAATATACCTCGGAGCGCCTCATTATCGGTTTGCATGGCGTCCATGATGGTGTATTTCACACCCAACTCATCCGCAAGAATCCCGAGTGCTGAACTGTCCTTGGGAAGGCACTTGCCTCCAAACCCTCGCCGTAGTCCGAAGATAGGGTCGAGGTGCGATGGACCGATTGGCTGCGCTTGATCGGCGGTAATGATGTCTCGAATGGCGTACCAATCTTCGCCCATCCCTTGACAAATGTCGTACATTTGGTTGGCAAACGTCACCTTGAGGGCATAGAATGTGTTCTTGGTGTACTTGACCAATTCCGCCTGTGTAGGGGTGACTTGGAACAGTTGTTCTTTCCGAAGAACGCCGGCCTCTTTGTGCTGTTGAAACACGGTTTGTGCCACTTCTTTGTGATGCGTCCCAACGACGAGGATGTCTTGATTGGCAAAATCTTCTAATCGACGCCGCTCAACTAAAAATTCAGGTGAGTAGGCAATCTTCAGGTGGCTGTATCGTTCATGATACAACTGCGTGGTTCCAGGCACAACAGTGCTTTTGATGACAGCCGTGAACCCTTCGGGCAAAGCGTCGAGCACCTCCTCAACGATTCGGGTATCACAGGCTCCTGTATCGGGGTGAGGTGGAGTTGGGACAGCGATGTAAGCCATGTCCACATTTTCAATGACTTGGTTCAAATCTGTTCCTCTTGCAGGGTCGTGAACAAACAATTCGTGGGCATGGGCGAAACAATGTTCAATGGCTCCTCCAACCATGCCAGCTCCAATGATTCCAATTTTCATGTTCAATGCTCCTGTTCAACGGTAGGGGGTCGGGTCTAGTTTCCCATCCTTCGCCATTTGTGATGCTTGCAGCAGGGCATCGGGAGTTCCGCAATCGACCCAGGTATCCGTCCCCACTGAAAGCACCTCAGCCAACCCAGCTTTGATGTAAATTCGCGTGATGTCTGAAATGGAAAAAGCATCGTCGCTTTGGCCAGAAGCGCCGTCAAGATGGTGCCAAAAATGTTCATCAAACATGTAAATACCTCCAATCGCTAAATTGGAAGGCGGTTCGGCTGGTTTTTCAACAATATCACAAATTGCACCATCCTCGTCAAAAACAGCGACCCCAAACGCCTGAGGATTGGGCTCCTCTCGAGCGATGATGAGGCATCCTGGGGCTTCTTTTGCCTGTTCGAACGCGGCTACATGTTCCTTGAATTCAAGGGTCGTGATGTTGTCAGAAAAATAGACCAGCAATCTCGCATCTTCGTTGTAGGGCCGTGCTAAATTCAAGGCGTGGGCAACGCCCATTGGTTTCTCTTCGATGACGTAATGAATCCGCTCGCCGGGAAGTCCTTGGCCGACATGCTTTGCTATCTGGCCGACGAATTGGTTTGAGATGATGGTGATGTCTTTGATGCCTGCTCGTCGGATGGTTCCCAGGGCATAGTCAATGACGGGGCGTTCATGCAGTGGAAGGAGGGTTTTTTGTGTGTAGTGAGTAAATGGATGAAGGCGAGAACCGTGACCTCCTGCAACGAGGATGGCTTTGACCGTCATGAGTTGAAGTGTCCGGAGACGGCTTTAGAAGATGCTTATGGGGACTCATCTTGGCGATGTGAATTCATCAGTTCTTCAACCGCTCCATCTTTGGCATTTTGCTCAAACCATCCCGCTGCCACCAAATCACCAAGCCGCTCCACACCCGCTTCGATGGTGTCCATGTCCCGTGCTTCAGCGATGTCCCATTGCCGCTGGGCTTCATCAGCATACTGTTGATTCGCTTCTTCCACAAGTTGCTCAGCCACCCGAAGGTCTCCCTCAAGGCCGATGTAATCTTCCTCGTGCAGCAGAGGGTCCACGCGTTGCTTGCTGGTGTTGATGGCCGCTTCTCCACCGTCAAAAGCTGGCCCTTTCTCATCAACGCCCCGAGTTCGCAGGTAGGATTCATTGGTCGTGGTGCGCCCGACAGCGGTGGCGCTAAACGCAACGTGCAAGTGGTCTGCTTCCGCTGTGTTGAGGTCCAACCCGTGCAATTCTTCCCATCCAAATTCGATGCTGCCGAGTACGATGCGCAACCTTTCCTGCAACGTTTTTTTCTGGCGCAAGCCCAGCGAAAACATTACGAAAGCGAATCCGCAGAGTACGGCCAGTCCCCCGATGATTTGAATGATTTCAACCCCGTTGAACCACGCCAACATGGCGAACAGATCACCGATTCCCACCGTGACCCAAAGGAGCATGACCAAGCGACGATGTTTTTTTCGCTCATCAACGAAGAATTGCTCAACCAATTCCTTGTTCCCGGACACGTCACCCACCTATTTTTCTGCGATGGTTCTAATTTTTCTCAGCGTTTCCTCATCCAATTCGTCCGTGTGAGCCCAGCCCATATCTTTGAGCCCGTTGGCGACACTTGCTTCGAGGATGGTGTTCATCCGTTCGACGGCGTACTGGAAAAGCAACCCACACATCAAGACTGTGGCAAGGCCGAACTCCCATCGAGTGAGGTAGGCTACAACGAACCCAATCATAAGAATCCCAACGGCGACAGGCAACAATCGCGCCTTGACTTTCAATGAAGAAGCATGGGCGTCAAGCACACGCTGCGCCCCTTCCTTCTTGCTTCCCATGCTCCATGCAGTACAGTCCTCATGGTGAAGATACCGCTTCGGTATCCAACCATTCGTTGATGACACTGAATGTTTCTGAAAGGCCACTGGCCTGATTGGCCTGTTCTTGGACCAAGACACTGTCACTCATGGTAAAGTGCCCTCGAGGCTGGGAAATGAGGTGTTGAAGGAGATCGCTCATCGCTTGCTGCATGTTGGCAGTTTGTTGAACTTGCATGTTCAAGAGTCGCTCCATGCTGTTGAACACCACATCGTTTTGCTCTTGCCTTGTTTCAAGGGCATTTGAGGCAGCGGTCATGGCTTCCTCCTGTCGTTTCAACAATTCCCTGGCGGCCGGACTTCCAACCGCATCTCGTCGTTGAAGCTCTTCGATGGCGTTGTTCAATTCCATGTGGCGACGCGTCAGGGCGCGCTGTAAATTCTCAACGTGTTCATTGGCTTGTCGCAATTCAGAAGCGAGTTGCCGACCACCTCGCTCCATTCGTTTTAATTCTGCACTGTGGTGAGCAGATTCCGATAAGAAGGCGACCATGATGGCTAACCCCAACGCCATTTCAGGATGCACCAACATCGCCGTTGCAGAAAACCACGCCACGCCTCCCCAGAAGACCGATCTAACTATTCCCATACAGAAACATACGCTTCTGTAGACTAAAGTCGGTTGTTGGGACTGCTACGGGCCCCCATCAAGATGGCAGCAAAATAAAGCAATCGTCGTCAATTTCGATGACCATTCCCGTGGTGAGGAGGTGGTCCAAGGCTTCGTCGGTTTCACTGTCGTCGATGTTCGAGGCCCGAGTGTGGGCAAAAATGGCTTGCAAGGTGGCCAAAGGTTCACCCTTGGCGACTTCAAGTTCGATGCCGATGATCACCGATTGACAAGCGATGGCCAGCAGTGGGTCGTCGGTGTTGGCGTTCGGTAACAAGTCAAGGAAGATGTTTGATGGATGTTGTTCCTCGCCCAATGGGGCGGAGTTGACCGGTTCTGTGGCGCGCTCTCCAAGCCCCCGAAGGGCATGTTCATCGTTCAAGTCGAAACAATCGAAGAGGTTTCGCTGATTCGGGTCCTCATCGAGGTGTTCATTCTTTTCATCGGTTTCAAGTCGACGTCCAAGGTCATCCAAGCGTTGCAAACGCTGGTCAATCATCACCTTTTCACGGAGCAAATCCAGCGCCAACAGGTCCATCGACAAGTTGGCTTGTTCAATCAACCAATCGTGAACGTTCCACTGTGGATTGACGCCGAGCATGGCGTCGGCGAGCTGGCGCACTTCGGCAGGCATGTCATCGAGAGAGACACGGCGTTCCTGCTCGTTTTTGTGCTCGTCTCCCATGGATATTCTTCCCACATGACAGCCTATGAAGCATCCCCTCCTCACAACCTGAAAACGGTTCATTTTCACTGAAACATCCACCGTAAGGTCACCCCAAAACCTCTCCAATCGGAGTCAAGTTTTCTTCACTTCACGAGGGTCGCGTTCATGTAGAAGCGTCATGTGCGCCAAGGCATGAGTGACCATCGCATCACGGTTCTGCCAGGCGACGGGACGGGGCGAGAGGTTGCCCTGGAAGCGCAACGTATCTTGGACACCATTCAAGCACACTCAAATCACGGGTTTGAGCAAACGGTGATTCCATGCGGTGGAGAGCACTACCTCTCCACTGGAGAAGAATGGGCTCAGGGTTCATTTGACCTCTGTAAAAACGAAACCGATGCGATTTTCCTTGGCGCCATTGGATACCCCGGTGCACGGTTGCCCAACGGCGACTTGGCAGGCGGTTCGGTGATTCTCGGTTTGAGAAGCGGATTGGATTTGTACGCCAACGTCCGCCCCATCAAACTCTACGAAGGTGTCCCGCACAAAATTCACGGTGGATTCCGCCAAATCTGGGAGCCTGGGATGGTGGACATGACCATTCTCCGAGAAAACACCGAAGGTTTGTACCACGCCCTCTTGCGACGTTCAGCCGACCGCGCCCAAGGACGCGAAGAGTACGAGCCGGAACCCATGACCTTCCCTGGACTTGAGGGGGAGGTCGCTTACGACCCTCGTCCAATCTCGAAAAACGGTTCTGAACGTTTGATTCGCATGGGCTTTGAGATTGCCGAAACGCGAAACGGTGCCCCTGTGGACGGCGTTCGTCGCGTGTCTTGTATTGACAAATCCAATGTCACCCGCGGCTGCCAACTTTTCCGCTCCACCTTTGACGAAGTCGCTGCTCAATACCCCGGGACGGAAGCAGATTACGGATACATTGACGCCTTCATGCAGTGGATCACCCGTTCACCTGAACACTACGACACGGTGGTCACCTCAAACATGTTTGGAGATATTTCCACCGACCTCGGAGCAGTTTTGCAAGGAGGCATGGGCATGGCCGCATCTGGAAACATTGGAGACCACCATGCCTTTTTCGAGCCAGTTCACGGTTCAGCGCCCAAGCATGCAGGCCAAAACAAAGTCAACCCGATCGCTTCCATCAATTCCATCCAGATGATGATGGATTACCTCGGTCGAAAGACCAACGACGACGATCTTATCGCGATTGGGGGCCTCATTGACGAAAGCGTGGCTGAGCACCTCAAGGACGGCACCTCCCTCACGTACGACCTCGGCGGAACCACTTCCTGTTCAAAGGTCGGCATCAGCATCGCCAACCGCTTAGCTGACAAACTCAAGGAACGATAAGTCAAGGTCGCTTGAACGAGCCAAGCATCTCGGTCAAACCTTCCTCAAGCACAGTTCCGTGATCGTAGGTTGAATCGACTTCAAGAATTTCTTCTGACTCAATAAGTTCCAGCATGTTGGTTAGTGCGCGTGAAAGTTCGTCAACAATGGTAATACTCGCTTGCTGAGCTGACCGCGAGAGAGGGTTCAGGTCAATGACAATCACTTCTTTTCCCATAGCAACAAGCGCTTGACATCGGTCTCCATCCTCCAGTGGAACGAGAATGGCATCACTCTCAAGGATACCCTCTCGATGGCATGCAGCTCTTGGTCCCTTCAATCCGGGGATGCGAGCATCTGGAGCGTGACCGAGCACAGGCACCTCCAGGCCAAGGGCTTGTTTCCGCTCGTTCATGTGGGTGAGAATTGCTTCCATCCTCTCCGGGGTGCGATAGAAGATGTTGACTTCAACAGCACAGGACAATGCGTCGGCCAACCTCAACATTTCATCGCAGGCCAAGGCGGCCACGTTTCCGTTGACGCTCAATACTGGATTCTTCGCAACTTGCAAGGTAGCCAGCGCTTGCCGAGTTGCTTGCAAAGCACTTGAGGTTGTTCGCTCACCGAGGAGATAATCAAACGCTTCTCCACGGCCGTGTGCAATCATAGCGCTCCCGGCCAACATGCCTTTTTCGGCGGCGACCTCAAGGCGATGGCGCATCAGCAACGAGGCATATCGTGGATGGCTTGGGTCGGCCGCGATATCGTCCATGGTACCGCCACCTCACAGCCCTTTGACGAGCATGCTCATGTCGAGTGGGCTGACGCCTCGGTTGATGACACTGGTGGACACGACGTCCAAACCACATTCGTGCCACGACTTGAGCTCATCGAAGACAATCCCGCCACTCGCCTCGAGCACCACGTGCTCTCGGATGCCTTGGTCTTCCATCTGCTCGTTCACGGTTTTGCATTGCTCTGGAGAGAAATTATCCAACATGATGACCAAGCGGGGGACATCTTGTTCAGAACGGCGCTGAGACCACACCATGGCGGCCATTAATGCCTCTTTATCGGTGCGAGTTTCAACTTCAAGGAAAGCACCCACTTCGTTGGTGTCAACGTCCTGTAAATAGGTGATTAACCGTTCTGCATGGGTTTCGAGGTGGTCGTGCATGCTGGCCAAATCGTTTTCTTTAATCATCACAGCATCGTCTTTCGAGAGGCGGTGCGTTAAGCCCCCTCCCATGTGAACCGCCCATTTATCCAGGAGCCCCCAAATGGTTTTCCGCGTGCAAGCAATTTGCTTTGGAGCGATGGCTGACCACCGTTTTGTTTCAGTCGCCACGCCGGAGAGTTGGCCAAGGGCGTTGAGCGCAAGTCGCTCAACAGCAAGGACGTCTTCGCTTTTGCCTGAGAACATGGCGATTTCGTCGCCCGATGAAACGCGCTTTCCATCTCCTGCGAACCACGAAACTCGAACCGATGGTGCCCAAATCTGCAGCATGTAATCGACGACCGCACATCCAACCACCAACCCGTCTTGGCGAGCAAAGACCGTGGCTTCAACGGCTGGTCCACCGCCAGAGAGCGGCATGTCAATTCCATCATCAGCAACCATAGCTCCAACCCATCGGTCAATGCTGGCAGTGAGTTTTCGGCTCGCGCCTTCTTCCATGGTCCACAATTCATGCCCACGGTCGTGAGGCAAGAGGGGGGCATCGGCCATGATGATTGGAGTATGGGCTACCTCTTCAAAGCGCCCCTTCCAACGACCTTTTGATGCGCACCCCATGGGGGTGTCATGGTTCGTGTCACGGTGGTGGGGGCGGGCATTGCAGGCCTGGCCACTGCCTTGTATGCCGTGACCGCTGGGCACCACGTGGTGGTCCTTGACCGAACCGACCGCATTGGGGGACGGGCAACGTCCCAAACCGTGGAAGGTGCTCCGTTTGGTTATGGACTGCACTTGCTCCATCAACGTGGGCCGTTGATGAAGGTGGTTCGAAAGATTAGCCGGTTGAGGCTGGTCCTTTCCAATCCACGACTTGACCACCTTCACGTGGTTGGTGTTGGGCCGCTCCGCCCAAGAAACAACATCCGCCTGGCCGCTCAACTCCAACGGGCCCTCAAACAAGCTGACCCATCATCCCCAGCAGCTCTCGGCGCCGCTCTTGTCGCAGGGTCGGGCGTTCAACGGTTTGATGACCGGTACACGGCACTGCAAAAAGGACGATTGGCCATTGTCGGCGAAGGATGGGCTGGAATCGTTGGAAGAATGGCCGCTGCTTTGGACGAGGTGGGCGTCCTCATCGAAGCCCACTGCCAAGTCGATACCGTTGAAAACGGACGTGTGTCCCTAAAAGACGGACGAACGTTTGACAGCGATATTGTCGTTCTCGCCTGTGGCAAGTCGCAAGCTCAACGCTTGTTGCGCTCGGTCGACGAGGGTGCCCTCTCAGGGATACTTCCTGTTCGAGCGAGTACCCTGGATGTGACACTGACCTCACGCCCACTCGGTGAAAAGCACGGCATCATCGATGCTCAGGAGGGAGCCTACATGTTTGATATTGCTAACATCCAACCTCGATTAGGATTGCAAGGAGCTTTTCTTTCAGCGGTGATGGTAGAACAAGAAAATGAATCAAAAGAAGCCCGTGCGATTCGATTTGAGCACTTCCTCGAGCAACACGCCAAAGGATGGCAACATCATGTGCTTCATGAACGACGTCAAGAGAACATCGTTGTTCAGACCAAAGGGAAGAAGCCAGAGTACGACATGTATGCTTCCAACGGCATTCTTCTTGCTGGAGAATGGGTCGCATCTGCCCATGAATTGGCTGATGCAGCAGCAGAGACAGGACGGAAATGCGGACAGAACATTGCTTGAATCCTTATTCACCTTCGCCGATGACGGTCATTCATGCGCTTTGTTTCTTGGAATGTAAACGGGCTTCGTGCGGCGATCCGAAAAGGCATCGACGGTTATTTCGAGGAGCTCAATGCTGACGTCGTGATGCTTCAAGAAACACGAACCTTGGAAGAGCAATTGCCCAAAGATTGGGCTTGGCCTACGGACTGGGACGTCACTCTCCACCCCGCTGAGAAGAAAGGATACTCCGGTGTAGCGACTGCCTCTACTCAAGCCCACACCGTGTTAGCGAAGGGAAAGGGCGGACGTTTTGACCCGAATGATAGCGAAGGACGCGTGCTGGTTTGCGAAGTCAACGGTGTGATCTGCGTCAACACCTACCTTCCAAGCGGCTCGAACAAAGATGAGCGTCAGGCATTCAAGGAAGGTTGGATGGAGGAATGGCGCCAATTCATTCGTCCCTATTTGAACGAGACACGACCCGTTGTGGTTTGCGGAGACCTCAACATTGCCCACACGGAGGATGACATTTGGAATCCGAAGGGAAACGCGAAAAATTCAGGCTTCCTTCCCCACGAACGAGAATGGTTTTCCGATTTGTTGGCCGACGGATGGGTTGACGCCTTCCGTCAACAAGTTGGAGACGGCACCAAGACGTACTCCTGGTGGTCGAACCGCGGACAAGCGCGAGCAAAAGACCGAGGCTGGCGCATTGACTACTTCCTCCTCAATCCAGTTGCCGCCAAGGCCATGGTTGACTGCACCATCGTACGACAGGGAGGCATCGACGTCTCCGACCACGCCCCGGTGGTTTTGGACCTCGATCTCTAACCGTCGATTCGTCCGAAACGGTGCCTTACCTTCGAAACGACCCAATACGCAGCGTCGCGAGCGGGCAGCGGCACCAACCACGCTATCGGGAACAACATGGCGTAGTACCAGCGCATGCACAACAGCAAGCGTATGGCTCCTGCTGACCGAACGTAAGGGCGCCCATTTCGAACGACGTACACCGTGTCCATGGCTTGAAGGCGTTCTGGAAATGAAGCGATCAGTTCCCGTCCCTCATCTGAGTCGATTCCATGAACTTCAAATTTCACGGATGGCTTCACTCTTTTGCGAAGAAATCGAGCCAAGCCGTTGCACATTACGCAGTGCGCATCGATCAAGACAGTGGTCTCGGACATGACCTCACCCGTTGTGTGCTTCTTCCAATGCACCGAGGGTTACCAGAAGGTGGTCAACCCGGTCGCGAAGGGCTTGAAGGTCATGGTCCACGATTTTGACGAGCAATTCAACCTCGGCGTCCGTGGTCAGAAGCGTCGCCTCAACCCCTTGTAGCTTGGCCGCAGCGACCATTGCCTCACCGAGGGTCGAATCGCCGGACCACCGCACTTCCATTTCGTGCTGTTCGGTCATGATAGGGCCTTGAGGTGGGCTGATATGAGACTAACCATCCCGGTGGGCATGGCTCAGCCCTCCGATGACCCGTTCGTCGTGGCAGGAAGCGGAGGAGTCGTCTTGGGCGAGGCGAGAACCAATCACCAGGGCCGCAAAGCCCTTCTCTTGGTTCGAGGCTCAGAAGACACGACTGAACTGATGGCCTTGGCAGAAACCATGGGGATTGCCATCGTTGAAACCGTGCTACAAAGCGGCCATGTTGACCCACGCACCTACTTTGGAAAAGGTCGTCTTGAAGACATCGCCGACGAGCGAAGGAGCACACTTTCCGGTCACCCTTGGGAGGGTGTCGATTTAGCCATCATCCATACCAACGCCACTCCACGGCAACTCGTTGGCGTCAATCAAGCCCTCGGAGTCGAGGTTTGGGACCGAGTTCGTCTCCTCCTCGCCTTGTTCACGGCTCATGCATCTTCGGTTGAAGCGCGAACGCAGGTTCGAATTGCCCAACTTCAGTCGGACCGTACCATCCTGAGGGAACTTGCTCAACAACAAACAACCGGTGAACGAGCAGGGTACGGTGGAGGTGGTGTGACGGCCCTCCAAAACGTCATTGCGAATCTTAACCGAGAACTCACCAATCTTCGTCGCCGGCAAAAACGGCATGTCAATGCTCAGCGAGAACATCGCCGACAGCGCGTTCGCAGTGGAGCGATGACCGTCGGCTTTGTAGGATACACCAACGCTGGAAAGTCATCCCTCTTCCAACACTTATCCGGGAAATCGGTTCTGGTTGAGGACCAATTGTTCTCCACGTTGGAGACCACGGTGGGACGGATGGAGAAAAGCCCTCGAATTCTCCTGGCCGACACCATTGGATTTATTGATAATATTCCAAATGCTACACTAGCGGCATTTAAAGCAACTATTGCTGAGGCACTTAATGCTGATTTAACTCTCATTTTGGTTGACACCTCCGACTCGTTACCCGAGGTCACCCGGAAATTGGAAACCACTCGGCGAGAAGTCCTCGAACGGCAAGAACACGAGCCTGAAAGTTTTGATGAAGATCGTCCCCCATACGTCGTGTTAACCAAAATTGACAAAGTCACTTCCGCTCAACAAGAGGCGGTTTCTGACTTGGTCACACAACTTGGTTTCCCGTCGCCTGTAGCCCTTTCTTCGCTAACAGGAACGGGAGTAGAAGAGCTTCAAAACTTCATTCGCGAGCGTCTTTTTGGCGCTCCGTTTCTTCTCCAGATTCACCCTCCGAGCAGTTCACATCCGGACGCCAGCGAACGCATTGTTTCGTCCATCTATGACCAAGGCATGGTAGAAGAGGATGAGCGGGAGAAAAACGGGACCATCACTGTGAAGGTTTGGATGACCGAGGCTTGCCTCGCTCAACTTTGCGGTCGTTGGGGGCCGCGCATTGACATCAAGTAGGGCCCCCACCTCAGGGTGACCATGACGGAGGGCGCCGAGGACGATGCGACCTACCTCGACGAAATGACCAACGAGACGCCAGTGTTGTTTGCCTCTTCCGGGGCCGTTCTTACCATCGAAGACCCGCACCTCCATCCCATCGGAAAAGCGACCGCCGTGTTTCTCCTCTTCACCTGCATGATGGGTTTCCTCAACGGCTTGGATTATGCTTCACCCAACGACGGTTTGGTGCGCCCCGATGAATTTGTTTACCGATTGGCGTTGACGGCTCCTGACGATACGGCGACGTTTACTGGAACGGTGGTCGATGAGGCTGGAAAACCCATGGTGAACGCCACGGTTTACCTTTCATGGCTGGACGAGGCCTCCAGCATGTGGGTTTCAGATGAAAACCTCACCGATGAATCGGGGTATTTCTCCTTTGAACAATTGGACCCTGGTTTGATTCGCGTGGACATCATCGTTCAACGCGGCGATCACCGTGATGTTTTCTCCAACCGTGTTCTCCTATCTCCTCCGGCGTTGATTGAACCCATCGGTTTTACATCGATTGATTTTGAATTCCCGTCTGAGCAAACCTTCGCAGAAAACGCCTGTCAAGGAACCGCAGAAGCGTGCGAAATTAGGACGGTTGACCTCACTCCTTCTCAACAAGAGCATCCCTTGATGGATTCAAGTGCCGCCGCTGTGTACGTTTTGGTTGGATTTGCGTTCATGGGCCTTGCCATCATCGCTGCAGGATTTTCATTGTGGGCACTGAAGTCGGGTTCTATTGTTCTTCTTCGTACATCATCTGTTGTCGCTTTTTTCACGGTGGGCCATTACTGGTCGGCCTGCATTTTTGGCCTGCTTGCGTTCGTGCTCACGTTTGCCATTCCTCGGCGTCGTATTCCACTGCAGTGAAAGGCGCTACTGGGTGGGGACGGCTGGCACGGAGGAGTGGTGGAGGTTGATCCGCAAGGCTCCAAACTCATCGAGCATGTAGCCAAACGTGAACTCCACTTTGACCTCATCACCCTCCGGTCGCGTGAAGAAATAATTTCCCATGGCCAACCCCGAGGATTCATTGAGAATGAATTCGGTGTTTTCAAACCGAACCTTTGTCCAGCCCTGGATGGCAAAGCCTCCGTCTTCTGGGCACGCATTGTTCGAGGCGACAAAATACGAGAGTGCTTGCTCAAAGGTTGGCCGGAATTGCTCAACGACTGCAAGGGTTGGCTTGAACAGAACCGTGCTCAGACCATAGGCGTAGAGTGTTTCAACGTGGTTTCGAGCGATTTCAACATAATCGGCCCCCTCTTGGTGCGCTGAAGCGATCGCCACAATTCCTTCGCCCCATGCTTGTTGGGCCTTCTCAATACCGTTGCGTGTTATCATGCGCTCACCATCCCCAACCCTTGTTGTTCACGGTAGCCTTTCTTTTTTGCTCGGTTGAAGTGAGCGCTACAGAATGCGCGGGAAGCTGACGCTACCAAGCGACCTCCTTATGTCGGGGGACGGCCTCCTCGCTGTATGGACCTGAAGGGAGCGACATGGATGGTCCGAAATTTGGATCAGCCGGTTTCAATGGTTCACCTCACTCCCGAACAGGATGTATTTGGTGGGGGGTGGCATGGTCGCTTGACGCATTGGGCCGAAGACGGTGAACACCGATGGACTGCTCAAACCAATGACCGGATCAGCGCCATCGCCTTGGGTGAAGACCAAGTCGTTGTAGCCAGTGGTTTGCATGTCGTTTCCCTCGACCGAAAAACCGGTGAAGAACGATGGTCAATGGCCCTCGAGGGAAGCGCGGACGACATCATATGGTGGCAAGGCGATGTTGTGGCCATATCTTCGGTTTACGACATAGAGCACAATGATTTCATTGAATCGGCGGTTTGGAGAATTGCCTCGGATGGAACCTTGCTTTGGGTCGAACGCATGGATGAACGACCCTGGACCCTTGTTTGCGCCGATGGGGCGTTGCTCGCTGGACTGGGGCGTCCACGATGTGGTTTCCTCGACATTTCAGGCCCTCCTCCCTTTGCGCACACCAAACCCACCACTTCTTCTCCTACCACCAGCGGGGCTTCTGGGCGAACCCAAGGCTTGTTTGGTCAAACCGACGGAACCGTTGTTTCACATCTTGGAACGGTGATTTCCACCGAAGAAGGGGCCATTGAACACTTGACGTGCATGGTCAAAGGGTACGTGGCAACCACCGATGCAGGTCTTGCCGTTGGCCGAACAGAAAAAGGTGACAAGTGTTGGTCATCGTCCGGGTCGCCGGTCTCTGCTCAAACAGAAGCCATGGAACAAAACGGAGCCTCCCTCCTTTGGTTGGCTCGAGATGACGGTCAAGGCAGTAGGCTCAACGTTTGGGCCACCGATAAAGGTGGAAAAGTCGCGACTGGCGAGTTTCCCAAAGTGCGGAGCATGCACGGCACCCAGGAACGGGCGATCATCGGATGCGAGGATGGCCAAATCCATGTATGGGACCGTGAAATGTTCCAACGACGATTGAACCGTCAGAGTCCTTTAACCACTGAGCAAACCGATGAGCGGACCTCTGCCCTTCAAGCCAAACTTCGGGCTCTCCGACGTTCTTGACTCAGCCTTGTTTCGGGCCAGTCATGAGTTCTGGGCGAACCCAAGCATCAAACTCATCGTTGGTCAAGTAGCCAAGCTCAAGCGCAGATTCCCGAAGCGTGGTTCCCTTTTCGTGAGCATTTTTCGCAATTTTGGCGGCTTTGTCGTACCCAATGTGGTTGTTAAGGGCCGTCACAAGCATCAATGAATTTTCCAAGTGGGATTGAATGTTGCTTTCAACGGCCACCAAACCCTCAACACAGCGGGCTCGGAAGGTTCGGCATGCATCCGTGAGCAGGTCAACGGAATGCATGAAATTGTGAATCATTAGCGGCTTGAAGACGTTTAATTCGAAGTTGCCTTGACTTCCACCAATGGTGATGGCCGTGTGGTTACCCATGACTTGGCAGCACACCATGGTCATGGCCTCGGATTGAGTTGGGTTCACCTTTCCTGGCATGATGGACGACCCTGGTTCGTTGGCCGGTAAAGCCAATTCGCCAAATCCGCAACGTGGGCCGGAGCCCAACCAGCGAATATCGTTGGCAATTTTCATCAGTGATGCCGCCAAGGTGTTCAGTGCTCCCGACGCTGCAACGATGGCATCGTGAGCAGCCAGTTGAGCGAATTTGTTCTCCGCAGAGCAAAAGGTCAAGCCTGTAATGTTGGCGATTTCATCGGCCACCATTTGCGCAAAGAGGGGGTGGGCATTGAGTCCAGTCCCCACCGCTGTTCCTCCAAGGGCCAACTCAAACAAATCGTCGAGTGCAAAATCAAGCCGTCGTAGGTCAGCGTCCAATTGAGCGACCCATCCCGAAGCTTCCTGCCCAAGGGTCAGAGGCACAGCGTCCATAAGGTGGGTGCGCCCGATTTTCACGATGTTCTTCCAGTCCTCAGATTTGGCGTGCAGGGCGTCTCGCAGAGCGCGGACACTGGGGAGCAGGCGATGTGTAAACGCCTCTGCAGCTGCTATGTGCATGGCGGTTGGAAATGTATCATTGCTCGATTGAGCCCGATTGACATGGTCGTTGGGATGAACGGGCGATTTGGAGCCCAAGGTCCCACCAGCGATTTCGATGGCTCGGTTGGCGATCACTTCGTTGGTGTTCATGTTCGACTGAGTGCCGCTTCCAGTCTGCCAAACCCGAAGAGGGAAGTGGTCGTTCAAATGCCCATCAATCACTTCTTGCGATGCAGCGATGATGAGGTCGCCGACCTCAGGGTCAAGTTGTTTGAGTGCGACGTTGGTTTTTGCAGCGGCTTGCTTCAACACGCCAAAGGCTCGAATGACGCCCAAGGGCATCGTGTCATGGCCGATGTCAAAGTTGAGGAGTGAACGGGCGGTTTGGCATCCAAAATAACGGTCTGCCGGGACATTCAGTTCACCCATTGTATCGGATTCAATTCGCACCTCGCCCTCGGTCGCTTTTGCCCGACGGTTTTCTACGGGAGGCGTCGAAACCTGGGGCGTTTGTTCTACAAGTCCTTGCTGAATCAATCGAGCAATGGTCGCCGACCGGCCCCCTGCCCGGCCTTTGCCGACCTTACGATCCAGTTTTTTCGCCAGGTCTTCCGGAATGCTGATGCTGATAATTCGACGGTCGCCCGCTCGGTGTTTTGCCATACTTTCAATCCGATGGCGGCATTTAATAAATAATGCGTAGCCTGAAAAAGAGACGAACCACTCACCAACGAATCGGCTCAGCCTTTGACGACCGATTTCAAGATTCGAAGGGTGGTGCTTTCACCCGCCGTCATGTTGCCCATGGCGCGCATGTCCTCAAATTCAGCCCACTTTTCGGCCAATCGGTTTTCCGCCCAAGCATCGAGGAACCATGGATGAATGTAGGATGAACGGCACACGGTTCGAGTGTTTCCAAGGTTGGCAGCCACGGTGTCAATCACGGCAAGCATGGCCTTGTTCTTCGCGGCTTCGCTGGCAGGAGGAATCCAATCCCCCTCAGTCCACAATTTTTGCATCGATTCAATCTTCGGAATGGACCTCACCCATTTCTTCATGGCTTGTTCCGATTGGGGTTGAGCGAGGAAGGCCAAGCGTTCTGCACAACGGTAAGTCGCAGCCCATGTCCGGAAATTTTTGGCCGTAAACGCCATTCCGCTGGATTCTCGAATGTACTGATTGATGTGTTCTGCCTTGAGGTCAACTTCGTTTCCAGCGTCTGAGATGTACATGAACAAGTCAGCGTTTTTCGCTCCGAGGCGATTGGTTTTGAGAATCAGATCAACAAGGTAGTCGTCCTTGATGGTGATGTCCCAGTCCTTGCCTGATTTGCCGGTGAATGAGAAAACGGCATCGTGTCGACCTTCGGCTTCGTCTCCTTTGATGTGTTTGACGTGCATCGCCTTGAGGGTCGTCAAACCGTAGGATTCGTTCGCCTTCGCATATTCATCGGAACCGACGCGAATGTTGTAGAGGTCAATCAAGCGAACAACGAGCGCTGCAACCGTGTTGAGGGTCATGCCTCCCGCTTCAAGGTCTCGAGCTACCTGTCGCCTAAGACGGGGGAGTTGTGAAGCAAAATACACCACATCATCGTACTTCATTTCGGTGGTAATCTCCGTCCAATCAGGGTGGTAGCGGTATTGCAATCGGCCCTTGATGTCCCGGCCAGTTGCTTGGATGTGACCTCGGGGATTGGGGCAAATCCATACGTCTTCCCATGCTGGGGGCAGGCCCATCTTATTCCAACGTTCAATGACCTCGACTTCGTCAATGGCTTCGCCATCAGGAGTGAAGTATTCCCACTGAATTTCACCTTCTTCAGTGGCTGTGTTCCGGCGAGATATGCCGCGGAGTGAAGGGTCGCTGCGAATCAATGTAGCTCTGCGCAAGGCTTCATCGGCATCCACAGGCATAAGTCCACGGTCCGTTCAACAGGTCATGAACTTAGGGGCGTTTATGATTGAATGAACTCCGGTCCGATACCAACCTGCAGGTCACCATCTTGATACACGCCACGATACATCAACATCGTTTGAAACGGCATAACGACCTCTCCTTGAATGTTGACCGCGATCAAACCCCCGCGGCCGCCAAACGGTTGCACTTCATTCAACACACGCTCTGCCGCTTGTGGCAAGGATGCTGTTCGGTGGTGAACGGCCATTGAATGGGCCGCTACGGTTCGAAGA
>VMHT01160996.1_pt1 | contig 24764 bp, 52 predicted proteins | sample 4693611 | NCBI WGS metagenome assembly VMHT01 (sample SAMN12280063, study PRJNA550983) | marine metagenome | isolation source: seawater sampled from same location over 5 years 0.02-0.2 micron viral filtrate | place: USA: collected off the coast of southern California halfway between the port... ...
GAATGATGTGTTGTGAAAGGGGGAGGTACTAAATATAGTATACGCAAATAAATACTTAATAAATTTATATAGTCGATTGTATAGTTACAAAGCATACTATTGGTGGTATAGATACAGATGTAACAACATCTACAATAATTTTTTAGCAGATAACTTTCCTAATTTTTGGAGAGCAGAAAGAAAATATATTAAAGGTATCCTGTATCGTTACCGATTACACAAAGAGATTGGCACATTCTTTAGGTTCTTTTACACCGAAAAAAGAAGCGATGTGTTGTTTTACAATGTAAATGTTTATTTAAATATGAATGAATTTTATTCTTTTAAAAGCTATTACCTCAAAAGATATCTTAATAAGTAATGACTTCCTACCGTTAGATGTTATAACGGAACAATAAAACCGACCTAAACTTTTTTATCAGTAATTAGGACACCTAACAGTAGGAACTCATCACACAATTTCAATCTGTAATTGCTCAACTATCCATTGAACTATATCTTCTTTCTCCTTTCCTACTTGTTTCTGTACCATAATAAGCCACTCATCATACTTATCTTTTGAAACTTCTGCTTTATATTTACCTACACCAATCTTAATTACTATTGCATCCTCAACTTCTATAGGCTCATCTGTTATGGATGCCAGGTCATCAAGGTCTTCTAAGTCCCAACCTGTACCATCTAAGCTACCTGTTTCTTCAAGGATGTGTTGTAGGCTCTCAACTAATTTATCATCAAGCCAACCACCTATTTCAGTTAATCTGTTGTCAGCTATAAGATATGCTTCAGCCTCTGCTTCATCTTTAATATCTATAAAATGACACGGCACATACCAAGTCTGGATTTTCTCATCTTCAATATCGTATGACACATCTATTCGTTTTGGCGCTTCATAACCTTGATTATGTAATGATTGTAAGGCTTTAATGCGACCATGACCCGCAAGTATTTTATTATCTACTTTATTAATTAATATAGGCTGTGTAAACCCGAAGCGTATCATTGACTCACACAACACACCGACATCATGGTCTTTAGAGTTGCGTTCATCTGGTACAACATCATAGATGTCTATATATTGATACCACTTCTTTTCCATTACTCTTCCTCTATATTTGCCAACTTCATTTGTTGTTGTCTTAATCTACTAATACTATTTTCAATAGCAGTAACTTGTTGTTTCCAAACTAAATGTTGGTCTTGTTGTTGAAACTTAGATGGCTCAACTAAAGAAAGAGCAAAGTGATTACCCTCTAATTCTTTTAATTGATTTTCAACTATTATTGCCTTATCTTTTTCTGATATATAAATGTAATCCATTTCTCTCCTTATTTATAAACACTAGGAAATATACTTTCCATTTCTCTTACAGCATTCTCATGCCACAATCTTTTATTATAAGCTTCTTGTTTTAATCTTTTTATATTATAAAGTCTTATATATTTATTAATCACTTCGTACCCCACTAAAAATATATTTGTACTGAGGCGACTTATGGTTGTGCGATTCATCCATGCACCTTTCTTTATCAATAATCCAATTATCTTCATGTCTTAGTGTCCATATTAATGCACCAAATCTTGGAATATAGTTTTCCATAAACTCTTTATGACACACATCCCTTCTTATATAGAACATGTGTTTTACTTTATCCATCTGAGATAATTCTTCACCATCATTAACTTTTGTCTGCACATCTTCCATGTCTGGTTCAGATAGTAGTAGGCTCTGTTGGGCATGAGTGAGTGACACTTCATCAGAACCTACAGTACTATCTTCTTCTTCAAGCCACTGCAGTAAATCTTTAGAAAGGGGCTTCATCTTCTCCATAATCAGTCCTTGCTACAGGCTCAGCAGGTTTATCAACAGCACCTAAAATTTCTCTAGCCGCAGTCACGCCTTGTCCTGCATAAGTATTTGATTCTTGTGCAGAACCATCACCCTTATAAGCAACACCACTAACAGTTTGCCAATCTAACATAGCTGATACAGAGTCAGCGGTTACAGTCATTTGTGTTTTCTCATTACCATCTTGACCTGTCCACTTCTCTTCAGTAAGTCTTCCTGCTACCTGTACTCTCATAGTGTTTTTGTCAGCAGGGAATGATTCATTTAAGTTTTCACCTAAAGCTCCCCACATTTTTACAGTAACCCACATATCATCTTTATCTCCATATGTTTTGATTACCATTCTTGCAGAAGTAATAGTCTTACCACTTTGTGTATTTCTAACTTCTGGTTTTGTCATGTTACCTTGTAACATTACTAAGTTATTACTAGCCATTTTCAATCTCCCTTTTAGCTTTTAATTGTTCCAATGTTTTGTTAATTGGAAATGTGAAAGTCTGCTTAGCTGACTCCCATTCTTCATTAAGGTCAAATGTTTTTGAAACTTCTACCTCAAATTTTTCTATATCACCACGCTTAAATCTTTTACGCATTACATCCCATACTGCATGTCGAAAGCTTTCATATCCATTAAGTTCTAAATATTCTATGAGGCCTCCTTTATCTGATGATAAGACATTTGCAGGTAATTTGTTTTGTTCATCTTGCGTTTGCTCTGCTTTGAGCCATGTTTCATGACACAAAGAAAAGAACTTAGATGAATTAAAGAATTCATTATTGTTTTTATAATATAGTTCTAACGAATACCATATAACATCAGAAGGAAAAAGTTTGTAATCATCAAATAAAGATTTGATATCTTGGTCTGTCCATCCTGTGTTCCAACGGACATTTATCCACTTTACTATACTAATCCAATCCTTCTTGGTAATGGTTCTTTCTAAATTAACTAGATTCACATCAGTCATAGATTTCTCCTTTATAATTTATATTAACTAACTTTGGAGATGTCTGTCGCCCTTTTGACGAAGACACCCCAAAATTAATAGATTTATTAAGCACTTACAACAAGTCCCATGTCTATACAACTACGACAAGCTTTTGTTCTAATACTTCTAAAGCTTCCACACTTAGGACACTGTTCAAATATTGTGAGTAAATCTTCTACCCACCTTTGCTCATTTTCCTTAGAGTGTTCAGCAGTATTAACTAAATAGTGAGCATCCCAATATGGTTGATTTACACTTTCAAGAGTGTTGCCTTCTTCAAAGAATGTTTTTAAATCTTCTTCGTGAGAACCCCACTCATCATCGTGAACAGACTGACACGTTCTGTGATGGTCTTCAATTTGACCAGCATTAGCTGTAAAAATAAATTCACCCCAATGCTCATACAGTTCACCGTATGTATCCTTTTCTGTTACAACCCAATTACAATTGGCATGTAGCAACCTTAACTTCTGTATGTAGTTTTTAGCATACAATCTATCTAGCATTTTATTTATTTCGCTTATAGCAAAATGTTCTAAGTTCCACTTAGGTATTGACATTAACTATCCTTTCCAAATATATCTTTCATGTCTTTCTCTTCATATATGGAAACTGCAGTAAAGTAATCAAACAATTTAATACCACTTTCTACATAGGTATCAGTGTCAAATTCCTCATCTACTCTGTCAATGTCTGTCATTAGTTTTATAAATATAGAAGCACTTGCTGATAACAAAGCTTCTACATTATCTCTTGATAGCCCTGTAGCAAGACCAAGCATAGCGATGTGGATACTCGCAAACTCAGTCTTGCCATTAGACACAGCACTATTATTTTTTTGGTATGATTCGATATGGTCAACTATATTCATGTTGTCACCAACATGTTATAGGCCTTATCTGTCATCGGCGATTGTGTACCTTTTATAGTACGCATAGCAATAACTTCCTCCCTACCATACTTTCTAATAGGTGCTTGCCACTGCTCAAAGTTACTTATCGCATTGATAAGTGACCAAGCAGTACTTTCTTGACCAGAAAATTCTGGATTCAAGAACATATCTGTAATCTTTCCTCGTGCTACTGCACTTCTTTGTACTTGTAATGCGTTAGTGTTTTCATCATTAGGAACAACAATAGGAAATGTAGTATCTATTATCTCTTCAAACCTATCTCTTGTAACCTGTTGGTCAACTAATTTCTCTACCTCTAGTTGAAAATTATCTACATACTTGTAGTTAATTTCTAACAGTTTTCTAGCTTGGTCAATCTTCTGATGTACATTATTAGTATGTCTAAATCCAAAACTAGTTACGTTGTTTTTTAAAGCTAGAGATAGAGTATTAGCACAAACAACTCTGATAGGAGTTGTCATCCCTTTGATAGCAGTACTGCCATCATGACTGTTAGTCAATAATAAATAAGGTACTGTTCTATCTTCTCCTACAACAATGTCCTTACCTAAGTTCACTAGCATCCATACAATCTTGCCACCATACAAACTTCCTGCTGTTTCGTATCTTGCAGAACTATCATCTAATACAGTGTCTAAAAAATCAAAGCACTCTATGTTTTGAATGGGTGTATATCTATTACCCACAACACCTAAGACTTTGTTATCTGAATTTCTTACGGTTGCAAAAGCATCTGGTACTTCCATAATCTTTTTATGACCACCAAGAAAAACTTCATCTGTATATAATCCTCTGAGTTCTACTTCCCAATCTAATTCAGCTTCAGTAATTGCTTCTGCTGAAGTTAAAGCATCTTCTGTAACTTTACCTATTCTGTGCCAAGGTGTTTCCACCGCACTAAACATACTCTCTACTTCTGCTGGCATTATATATCTCCTAACTCTGATTTAATATTTTCTTTAACCCAACTTAAGGCTTCTAGCCAACCAAAATATAATGGTATTGTTTTTGCATTATTGTCAGCATCTCCATATGCTATTTCTTCTGCCATAATTTTTAAGTCGTTTATTTGTGTAGTTCTTGAAACACCTGTTTGATGTTCCATAATTTCTCTTATTTCCCAATCTTGTTTCTCAACATCAATAAGGATATTTTCTAAACTTGATAATTTATTTGCCAAGTTCCTTCACCTCTCCTTCATCTAATTGTTGTAAGTATTTTGGTGCTTTTGATTCTGGAAGTATTGTTACATTGTTATTAGTAATAACCTTTTCAAACAATGATTCCATAATTACATTAGGGTCATCTCCCCTACTCTCTGCCACAGCTTTCACACCTGTTACTCTAAACTCTGGTCTTACGACAGACCTCCAGTCATCTCCTAAATAATCCAATACTTTTTCTTTATCATATGGTTTGTATGAAGTTGACGGCCTACCAACAATTACTTTGCCAGCATTTCTTATAGCTTGACCGCTATATCTGTCGCCTAATTCTATTGTCATTTGTTCTTTTATCTTTCTACCTGCAGCAATTACATCTTCTACCTTTGATAACAAAAGCATAAACTCTTGTATATCTTCTGGAAAATCTAAGTCCACAATGTCTTGATTAGTTACCGAACCATCTTCATCTAAATGAAGGGTAGGTAAATTCTCTGTTGTAAACTTTACTCTATTTACTGCATCGTCTAAAATATCCCTTAAGGGCTTTTGTTTAGACATAAGCCTCCTTGTTAGTTATGAAGAGAGTCTTAATGGCTCTCTTCTTTTTTTCCTTACACCACTTAGACCTAATAGATTTATAAAAGGTTACATAATATTTCATAGTTTTCTTATTAAATACTTTCTAAACCAATTAAGCCTTAATTCATAGGCGTATGTGTAATCAATAAGCTTCCATAAAACTTTTCTAATAAGCTTTATCACTCTTCTTCTCCTAAATTTTTATCTATAGTTGCTGTCTTAACTTCCATTTTTAGATGTGGATACATTTCCATATCTTTCTTAGCAAATCCTATAGCTTCAGCAGGATTTTTAACAATATATGTTTTTTGCCATGTGCCTACTACTATTACCTTTTTCATTCCTCCTCCTCTCTAGTAGGTTTATATTCCTCCCAACCCCAATGTCCACTGGTTGTTGTGTCTTCCCATGTGCCAACTTTATTATTCCAATGTTGAACTTGTGGTTTAATACTTGCCCACTTTGATACCAGCTCTGTAACTTTGTCGCTTGCAGTCTCATAACTATTTTCTTTTAAGTTACGACCTGTTGCGTTAGCCCAATCAATAACTGTCTTACACTTCCATAACTTCGTTCTACCTTTATTTATAGATGCGTCTGGCTTAGGAAGTAATAATCTTCTTTGCCATTGTGTAACAGTTGCAGGTTTTACACCCAACACTTCTGCTATCTCGTTGACACCTAACGGCATATCTTCAAAAGAATATTCTGTATTATCCATTATGTGTTCGCCACTTTGGAACCAAAGGTTGAACCATTATTTACTTTAGTAAGCCCAGAGTACTTAGATTTTTTCTTAGACTTCTGTGCTCTACGTTCTGCTCTATTCATAAGTTACCTCCTTAGTAACAATTAAATTCCTTTTCGGTCTTTTCTAAAATCTTTTTGTAATTGACCAGATGCTACATACTCCATACAATCTAACCAATACTGATTGCTTTTAATACCAGCTCTAAAATGTATAGGTCTGTGTCTAACTTTGTTTAAATAATCTATACCTTCTGAATAGATTTTTAAATTAGCTTTTTGTATCTCATCTATATCAAGTGTAAAATCATTATCTTTATTTGCACCCATAGTAAGACTTCTAGACATTAACCAATGTATATATCCTTCTCGCATTTTATAACTCATTCTTCCTCCTCTCCATACTCATTTATAAAAGCTTGCCAATCATAGACTTCGCCTTTATTTTTTTGAACAATATTACCTCCTCTATATTTAGGTAACTTACCTTCCGCCATCATCTTTGCAAACTCATACGGATTTGTTCTTCCATAATCACCGCTTTTACTTCTATAACTTGAAGTAAATTTAGGACCACTTAAACCAAATAATTTTGCTGCATCTCTAATACATGTTCTACAGTAAGTAGTCTTCCATTTATTTTCTGGATGTCTAAATCTATCTGGAACTATTAAAAAGTACTCCAAGCAATCTTTATCTTTCTTACAACCCTTACATAGTTGATTTGAATCTAAACCAGCTTCTTTAAATTTTCTTTTTCTTTCGGGACTTTTTTTCTCCTGTTTGTCTTGACATGTTATACAAGTGCTTTGTAAACCACCGCTCTGTCCTTTAGATAAATGAAACCATTTTCTATGTCTGACTTCTTTACAAACTGTACATTTTTTTTCTGAAGCAATTTTGTCTGGACTAAACTCTCTTTTTCTTTTGCCATAATAATATTTTACTGTAGCGATACTACATTCTTTACATGTAGTTGTGTATCCATGAACAGTTTTTTTTGAGTTGTGAAAAGATTTTACATCTTTTGTAATTCCACATCTATAACACTTAAGTTCTTTAGGATTTTTCTTTAAGTGTTCTCTGTCAACTTTAGCTTTACTTATAGCTTCTTTGATTTCTGGTACTTTGTTTTGCCAATAAACTATATACGAAGGTGCTATACCTAAAAAAGTTAATATAGTTTCGGGTGACAATGTTGGTTTAGTAGCTAAGGATTCTATGTAAGCATCTATTTTTTCCATGTCTGGAGCTATCCCGTTAACAGCTTCCTGTCTATCCTCACCATAGTTAGAGCCAAACACTCTTTCGTGTTGTTGTCTTATTGACTCTCTACCCACACTAAAAACATCAGCCCAAGCTTGCATAGGAAACTCTGGGAACATTTCAAATAACTTTCTATAAGTCATATCATCTGGAGTTCTTTTGTGTCTAAATCCGTGAGTAGGACATATCTTACTTCTGTCTACGGCTTCTATATTACTTGTAATCCAGTCGCAATCTATTTTCCAATAAGATTCTATAACATCAATTTGTTCTTGATTAAATTTGTTCGGTATATGTTTGTAATTTCTTGGCATATTCCTCCTCTTTCTCTTGGCTTAGACCTTTGTATAGTTCAAAAGGTTACACCTAAGTTATTAGTTATCTGTATAGATTAAAGTGTTTAGTTCAACTTGTCAAGAACTAAAATTAAATACTTTAATAATATATTTTATTTGTTAAAATTAAAACAAGATGAGAGAACAACTAGATACGATTGCCGAGCCAATCAGTTTCTTTTTTTGTCACCACAAGGTTGATATCCACCTTTCAAGTGATGAAATAATGTACGAGGCTGATATATATAGACTGCTTGGTGGTAATGATGAGACAAGTGACTATGCTTACATAGATACTTTAATGGCATCACAACCACAACAAGTTGCAGAAATGGCTAGACAATTTATTTTAAATAAAATAAGTCTGTAACTTTTTGCATACTTAGTTTGTCTAAGTAGCAGAATACAGAAGGAGATTTATTTTGATTGCAGAATGTATGCTATTGATAGCATTATTTTCGACACCCTCCGTAGATTTAGAAACACAATATATAAATAAAATGATTACTTGTAATCAAGAAATACCATTTAAGATGCGTCAATACTCTGACTTATATCTAGAACATTTTGATTTCAACAACATAGATACTGCGGTAAGAATAGGATGGTGTGAATCAAGAGGTAAGTCTGATGCTCATAGAACCGATAATAAAGATACGGGTGTTATGCAATTTGTACCATGGACATGGAACTGGATTGCAGAAACCTATGACTTACCAATGTGGGATGAGTGGATAATACTTCGATGGGGTAGACCCTATGACTTTAAAGGCAAGACATATCGTACTAATATGGGATTTGAACAAATAAGAGTTCAGTATTCTCCGTACTACAATATATTATTTGCTTCTTTATTAGCAGAAGATATTTATGGTAGAACACAATGGAGAGATTGGAACTCTAGTAAATGGTGTTGGGAAGATGTAGATAAATGGGAGAAGAAATGGAAAGCAGAAAGACAACAGTAGCTTATTGTCCTGTGTGTAAAAACGAACTGATAGATACAGATGTATTAACAATTTGTGATGGGTGTTTGTTTGGTTTAGACAGTAGGGAAAATGGAAAAAGGTAAAAATAAACAATACTACTATGATGAAGATTATGGATATGATGATTTAGATGACGAACTATAGACCTTTACCTGTAGAAGTAACCATTAAACAATCTGATATTGAAGGCATGGGTTTATATTCTACTTGTGCTATTTCATCTGGCACTAATTTAGGTATGACACATTATAAAGCACCAGAGTTAGAAAATGGTTGGTGTAGAAGTCCGCTAGGTGGATTTATAAACCACAGTGAAGAGCCTAATTGTGAGCTTGTTGGTATAGGTAAAGCTAAATATTTAATAACTATAAGTGACATAATGCCAGAGGAAGAACTAACTTTGAAATATACTTTGTATTCAGTAAAGGCAGTAAGATAAATATATGGACGATAATAATTCACAATTTAATTTTGATGAAGTTCTTTTTAACATGATTAAAAACGCAATTAAAGCTGCGTCATTTGAAATGTATCAAGACACACAAGATATGTATGATGAATCAAAAGAGTTAATGGAAGCACAGTTAGAAGCAATCATTGAAGATGTTGAAGAACCAAAGACTTTAACACTTGAAAGAATGCAAGAAATGGTAGACGATTATAAAGAAATGGGACAGTTTGCAGATGTTATGGATAACATAGGCTACTTTAAAACAACACAAGATGTTGTTAAATTACTTACAACACCCCAAGCATACAAGAGACAGTATTTGCTTTGGGTTGAACTAGGTAAACCCAATCTAAATGATGATATGTATGAAAGGTTTGGACAAGCGGTTTGGAATAGAGAAAATCTAGAATGAATTGCTTTCGTAAAAATTTTATATTAAGGTAAAGAAACAACAAGGAGGAAACAAATGGCAGGAACTTGGATAAAGTCCGCACAAGCATTAGCTAGTCACCCCAAACTACATATGCTTGCAAATGATATTGGGGCATCAATACCACAAACAATAGGACATCTACACCTTTTATGGTGGTGGGCTTTGGACTATTGTCAAGATGGTTATCTTACAAAGTACGAAGGATTTATTTCTATGGCCGCTCAATGGGAGGGCGATAAAGATTTATTCCTTAATAAATTAATAGAGCATGGCTGGATAGATAGAATCGGAGAAGATTTAGTCATACATGATTGGCTAGATTACACAGGTAATTTAATACTTGTAAGAGAAAAAGATGCAGAAAGAAAACGTAAAGCTAGAACATCTAAGAACTCTAAGAACTCTTCTAACAGAGAAGACTGGGAAACCGATGACACACTTAATAAATCTAATAAGACTAAAAGTGTCCAAGGGACATCCGAAGGACATCCTACGGACATCCAAGCACTGTCCGACGTGAGAGGAGAAGAGAGGAGTGGAGATGAGAGTAAAGGAGAGGAGATAATATTGGCATCTGAAGATGCAGAAACAGTAAATATAACTTCTACTAAAACAGTATTCTCTGCACTAGTAAAACTATATAAATATACACAAGATGATTTAACTAAAACAGCAAGGGGTATGCTTAACAAAGTTGCAAAAGAACTAGCAGATGTTGGTGCTACTTCTTGGGATATAGAACAACGTATGAAAAACTATGCAATAACATACGGTAAAAGACCTACACCAACTGCTTTAGCTAAACATTGGACTGATATGGCTACTGCTAATCCACAATTAGACAGTAAAACATTGACTAAAATGCAGTCACAAGCAATAAAAGATACAAGCCTACAACAGTGGGCAGAAAATAATAATTAAAAACTGTAACCTTTTTACAGTATTTTATGTCTAAGTATAGAAAGAGAGGATAATTTACATGGAACAATTACATGAATTGAGTAGACCATTTCCAGAGAAGTTTATACATAAAGCTCCTGCTGGAAAGTTTGGGGATTACATACAACATTCAGTAATAAGACAAAGATTACTTAGTGTTGTTGGACCTTACTCACAAGAGGTAAAAAATATAGCTAAGGAAGTTCTTACTGATAAGCAAGGTAATTCAAGAGAGGTTATTACAGGTGTAATACTTGCACTAACTGTAGAGATTGATGGACAGCTTGTAACAGTAGAAGAAGCAGGAGATGTAGAGCAACCATTTAATTGGCACACAGATGGTGCGAGATTAAAAGATGCTATATCAGATGCAGTAAAAAGATGTGCTATGGCTTTCGGTGTTGGACTACATTTGTGGGCACAGTTTGAAGGCAAGTCAGAATACTTTTTGGATAAACAATTAGAAAAGGCTTTGGAAGATGAAGATGATACAACCGTATCTTAAAGAATCTGAAGCTATTTTAATAACAACTTTAGAAGAGTTAATGGTTGTATATAACTCTATGGTTGATGATTCATCTAGGTCTGGAAGAATAGAAGTAACTAAAGATATTTGTGAAGTTCTTAACGGCCTTATAAATATTTCAATGATTAGTGGTGTTCAGTTTAATTTAGATATTGACGACATCCTAGAAGGAGATGAAGATTAATGAAAGATTATTATCCAACAAATGGATTTGTAATTAAAGACAGTATGGGATACAGGGCATTTCAATATCAAGAAACAATTGAAGCCTTGAAAAAAAGAAGAGACCCAAGAATAAATGATTCTAAGTTTTTAAAAGACTTAAAGAAAAAAATATATGGTGTTAATTGGAAAGACAAGTACGCAAATGAATAGTGCTGATGATGTCTATGTTTATAAATCTGTAGACCCAAAACAAATACACAACGAACTAGGCGTAACTATTTACTTTAATTCTGATGTAGAGCTAGATGATGCTATTGCATTCTTTGGTTCTTACTTAATTGAAATGAGTAATGAGTGGACAGTAGATATGTGGTCGGTAGCAAACGATGAATAAGGGTACTAAATATCCTGGAGCTATGAGAAAGTCTAAGACTTATGGAGAGTCTAGGGTTTGTGAACTTGTGAATTGTGAAGTTACATTAAGTAAATATAACAAAAATACTTTGTGTTTTAATCACAGTCCTAAGACACATGGCCGTGTACGTGGTTGGATAGACCCTAATAATAAGAAAGGATAGATATGCCGAATTGGGTAGATAACGAAATGATTATTACTTCAGATAAAGATTCTGTTAATAATCTTTTCAATAAAATACAAACAGTTGAAAGTGATGGCGTAATTTATTATGACATAGCAAGAAGTTTATATCCAATACCTAATGCAATAGACCTTGTATTTGGTACAGATAAAGACCTTAAGTATGCAATAGATAAAAAAACTGGTAAGAAAATAAAATTAAGTGTTGATGAATACTTTACAACAAAAGATAACCAAGATGTTAGTTATGATTTAGTTGACCTTAAAGAAGAAGAAGTTACTGCTTTGAAAGAAGAATATGGAGCTTCTGATTGGTATGAGTGGAATGTAAAAAACTATGGAACTAAATGGGGAGATGTTAGAACAGAATGTGTTGTAAACGAACCAGAGAAATTAGTTTTTACATTTCAATCGCCATGGTCTAGCAGTGCAGTGTTGGGTAGCAAGATAGCTAATGATTATGGGTGTGATGTGTTATTAAAACACTTCTCTATTGAGAATTGGGAAAAAGGTTATTATGTTTTTGATACTGAAGGTAACTTAATTGAATCACATTATGAAACATTAGGTGACCCAGAAGAAGTATTTAGCAGTGAAGAAGAGTAAATAACAATGATTGGTGATGTCATAATTAGAATAAAAGGTAGCAGATTTAGGGCGATGTGTTTCGTCTCGGAGTTCGCCTCCTTTCTTCGGGAAATTTTACATCGCCCATCTTTCTTAGGGGGTGACAGGGATAGACTTCTTGTTTTGCGGGACAGTATTACAAAAAGTAACTGGGGTTCAATTCCCCACACCTCCACGAAACATTATGCAGTACGTGGTATAATGTGATGTTGCTGGGAGGGTCGAGAAACATACTTGTTTGGACACTGGTGTGTCTCCTTTCATACCCTCTCGGTAGCTGAAGCTATATGGAGCTTGCCTTTTAAAGAGGTTTCTTGCGCGAGCTTGGTATAGCTTTAGCTATCATTGATAGCACAGGGCTACGGCGGACTGGCAACAGCTCGCCTGTAGCTTAAAGGGTGTAGAGCCTTTGTTTTGTATATACGTACGAACTTATTCATTATCTGCACCCTTTAAGGTACTTGATTGGAGGAATATGGAACACACAATATTTGTGTACGGAACTTTACGAACAGGCGAAAGTAGAAACCACACAATGAGAGATGCAGATTATTTAGGAGTTTATAAAACAATACCTAAATATACGATGTATAATCTTGGAGCTTTTCCCTGCATTACATTTGGAGGTAAGACTTCTATTACAGGAGATGTATTTAAAATAGATGACTATACCTTAGATGTGTGCGATATGATTGAAGGTCACCCAGATTTTTATACAAGAATGCCTATTGAGTTGCTAGATAAATCTATTAAAGCAGAAGCTTATTTTATGAATGATTTAAAAGGAGCACACTACACACCAATATTAAGTGGTAACTGGTTTAAAATATTTGCTTAAGGATTACTAGTCCATGTGTAATCAACTCTATCTTGTGCGATAGCTTTCATTACTTGTCTGTGAACCTTTTTATATAATTGTTTTTCTGATAGTCCATTAGGAACTTCAACAGAAAATTCATCAAACCTTATATCTAAAGTTACTTTGTCCATTATTCCTCCTCTATACAACTTATCCAATCATTTCTTGACATACTATCAACAAAATTTTCTGCGTCGTCCATATCTTTTGCGTGAAAAGATACAAATATTGTATATACTTTATCCATTACTTCCTCCACTCTATACCAAATTTAACTAGTCGTCTATCACTAATTGCACCTGTCATAATGTCTTCGTCCATTGTATAACTTCTATTCAATCTAAATTCACCAAGCATAGTTTGTTTATACCTAGTCTTGTGTTCTTTTACTAGCATCGCTGCCTCCTTTCACAACACATCATTCAACATACTCAAAGTATTGGTTGTTCTCATTATCTTTTATGTCCTCACCTAACATAATTGTAGGTAGAAACATAAAGAAAAAACCTGCTACTAATAATATTAATACTTCCATTACACATCCTCTCTATATGTTGAGATATAATCACTATCTATAAACCTTAATGTATCCCACAATCTTTGCTCTGCAATCTCTAAGTTCTTAACATCCTCATCATATTCGCCACTTTTATTTTTATTTAATGCGTTGTCATAAAAGTCTGTGAATACTTCATTAATAATAAATTTAACATCATCTATTGTTATCATTACACACTACCAATCTGTTTTAAGTTATCGTATACTTCATCATATTTAAAGTTCTCGTTCAAATATGGACTATCCAACTCATAAAGAGTATTGTCTTCATCTATAACTATTACTTGATATATTTGCATTATACTAATACCTCCCACTCAGTAATCTTAAACTCGTGATTACCCATCTCATTAGGAACATCCATTCCATAATAAAAGATGTCATCATCACACAAGTTTTCATAATAATCATCAATACTTTCGTTACTATCAGTAATCAAACAATCACTAATAGTATCCTTACTGTCCAGCCAGTAGCCAGACACTTTATATATTTGCATTACAATCCCTTCTTCGGTTGCACTACTTAGACCACCAGAGACCAGATAAGGTTACAGAAGAATTAATAAATTTATTAAGCCCCAGAAAAGCATTGACACCTTGCGAAGCTGGAAGCTTGACAACACAAAGCCTAATAAATATAGAGTATGTGTTGCAACGCTGGGAAGGAGATGCCTTGCCAGACCTGAAGAAATTTTACTTACAAGACACAAAGCCTATAAACATTGACCTTAATGTTATAAGTTAAAACCCAGATGGGAAACGAAACCAGATGGGAAAACAAAAGACATATATAGGAAACAAAAGTCCAAAGGAAATTGACCTAGTTTTTCGGTGGTCGGTGGGGGGGGACGGCTCGGCTCATTTTGGACAGAGCTCCCCCGCGGTAAGCTCTAAGCTTACTTAATTAGAAGTGTATGATAAGGGACACCCTAAGATGTCCCCTACATAGACTACTCTTCTGAAGCTCTATCTAGTACTACATACATAAGTACCATACTTGCAATTGATACTAAGCCTATGCCTAGATATAAACTAAGTAAGAACCCTAAGAGAGCGTTAATTAATTGTTGGATAAATTACCTCCTATTCCCACTCAACGTAACCATCTAATGATTCGTCAGTGTACTCTTGATGTTCTGTATCATGAGAATCTACATAGTAGAATGTGTCTTCCCAATCCATATATTCATGAGCCCATGTTTCAATAGCATCTCTGAGTTGTGAATCAGAACCATCATATGTCATATGTGTTCCACCAAACTCATCTTCTTCTATTGTGAATAAGTCTGGACTTAGTAAGTTGTGTCTTAATAACTCACTAACATTCACAGTCTCAGTAGTGCTTTGATAATGTCTGCGTACTTCTGTACGGGAAATATCAAATGATACATTCATATCATCAACATTGCCTGCTGCAATTAGTTGTTCAGTTCTTGGTACCTGAACTTCTGCTTTGTTCCAAGTAGGTATAGTCATACCAACTCTCCTTCCATAATATTGTCCTGAGCTTCATGTTCAAAGTCAGGAATTTCATATACATAATCCCAATCAATCTTGTCAGTGTACGTGTCAAGATATGTCTTTAGATTAGGATATAAGTAGCTCTTTCTTGATACATAACCTTCGAACTCTTGAATACTAGTACTTGCTGATAACTCATTCTCACGAGTAAAGCAGAAACTAGCATCGACAAACTCAAGGTTCTTAAGTATCCTTGGTGTCTGCATGTTTGCTTTGAAGAATCTCAACTCGATAGTTGCACTAGGGTTAAAGTTCAAGAACTTGTACCTACCACCATCATGATTGACTCTGTCAATAGCTACTTGTGCAAGTGGTGATTTAACATTTCTAAACTCAGGCATAATGAACCTTGCCCAGTTGTTAAATTCACGTTGACCAATCAGTGCCAGCATGTTAGATAATCTTCTGTGGTGAACAGGATTACTACCCATTGCTTTCATGAAGTGTATCCACCTGTGTAGGTGTGCATCTCCAAAGGCACCCTTTGGTATATGTATGTGTATACCAGTAGAACGTCTATGGTATGCAGCATAATCACCAGTAAGGTCATCGAACATCAAAGGTATTTTGTTCCACATACCTAGTGTCATAGGTTGAGATACGAACTCAACACCATTAGATAGTGAACCATCTTCCTTAGCTATGAAGAACTGTACAGGTGTATCAACAACACCTTCCGTTACATCATTTGTATACTCACCAAATCTGTCAATGTAATATTTCCACATTGCATCTTTGTTAATGTAACGAATGTTTTCTCCATCATCTACATATCCTCTACGTTCTACCTCAAGTTCCATACCCATTGGTATCCCATAGTTATCTATGAAGTTAGATTCTACCTTCGTTGTTCTTGTCCAACTCTTTATCATCTTCTCTGGTGAGAAGAAATAATATGCTGGTCTTGTACTATAGCTGTTCACTTGTGTGTCCATGCTATAGGTTATTGATTCTCGGAGAGACCTTGCACGTCCCTCCGATTCGAAATTGACTTCTGTCATATTTCCTCCTTATGTTTGTATGCTGACTGATTCTACGTGCCAATCATCTTGCTCATGATTTTCGTATTCACAATCTTCATAGTCGTCTATCTCCCCATGTTCATACATGAGTTCACGACCATACTCTCTGAGCTGTGCTTGTGATGGGACAAGACCATTGTGTTGGTCTTCTCTTGTCATTAGGTTAAGCTCAATCATATAATCGATAATATCTTCAACAGAATGTGTTGTTATACCTCTTTCTGAATAACTTGCTCTACCTTCGTGAATGGTATTGATACGTACTTGACTTCTAGCATTGTATCCAGCTTGGTCTGTTGTGACTAGCTCCATTCTTTCTTCATGGCCTGTTTCAAGATTTACTGCAGTCTCTACTTTGTTCCAGTTAGGTACTGTCATACGCATACCTTTGCTGCACAATCATCTTTACAATCTCTTGTAACCTTGCCTGCTTGAGCAACTACTGAACCTTCACAATTTTGACACTTGAATCCTGCATCATAATAGATTGCATAATCTATCATCAAGTCATCAAATGTCTCGTAACAGTAATCCCATTTGGTTTCACCTGCCATCATGAACTCTTCCATTTCCATCTGGACAGATTCTTTCTCAAGGTCATCTGCTTGTATCATGTCACAGTACCAGAACGTAGGTGACTCATCATCAGACTCAAACCAATCTGGGTTGACATCATCTGCTACTGTAATTTCACAAGAGTCATCAACATGTTGGAATGTCCCATCAAATGAGTTCCATATCTTAGCTTGTTGAGTGCCACCAATTGTTGCACCTGTCTTGTCATACTTAAGGCCCTTGCTTGGGATGTGAGCAGTATTGGAATACCATACGCCCTTGACCCATTGACCCATATGCTCATTGATGATATATGAATCTTGCTTGAGCTTCTTGTTAGCTGACAAGATAACTAGTTTGTTACCCATACCTATGATGTCACCGATAGCAGTACGGAACAACTCGTCGTCCAGTGCTACTGGTTTCATGTTCTGCAAGAATACTTTGTTGAAGTATCTTGTATCAGATAGGTCTGACTTAGCAGGTGGGTGAAACTCAGTAGGCATAATGCCATTGTGAGCAAACACTGTCTGCGTATCAATGTGGAATGGATGATTGTTGTCTAGACAAACTGAACCATGAGTTGCTATCCTCATGTGTACTAGTATGTCTGAATCTCCATACTTGCTAGTTACTTCTTTGAACTTCTGTTTGAAGTTCTTAAGTTTCATAGTCTTGTGGACCTGAACCTTACCGTCTTGTATCCAAGCAATACCACCACCATCTGGGTTTCTCTTCCACATTTGGTCGAGTGATTTGTTGGATATGTTTTTGCCTCTAGGGAGGCTAGCGATTACACACATGTAATCTCCTTTCTTTTATATTGTTTCTTATATTGATGGAACATCTAGATACCTGTCTGCCATGTATCCATACTCATCATCATTGAGTTTGGTACGAATCCAATCTATACCAACTCTGTTGACAAAGTATTTGATTTCATCTGCAGTTAGTCTCTCAGTGTTCATCAATTGTCTTAGGAAGGTAGAGTCCGTCTGTCCTTTAATTCCTTCTAGAAGGAACTGTAGTTCTTCTGGTTGCTCTTCTTCCAAGTATTTCCAATCTCTATATGGATTAGCTAACTCATCTGAGATGCGATAGAGTCCATTGATGAATTGGAATATACCTTTGATTGAGTTCTCTCCAGTGTTACCTTGAAAGTATCTCAACTCTATTGTGTCTGCATGTCTTGTATTGATAGAGTTGTATTTAGGATTGTCACCTGTCTGTGTCTTCTCAAGGGCTACTTGAAACACTTGGTCTCTTGAGCCTTGATAGACAAGTGAGTTCCATACTGAGTAGTATGTACTACCTCTACCAGCAACACGCTGTAACAGTTCTGAACTGCTTAGGTTCATTCTGTTTAAGAAGTACAGGAATATATATCTCTGTACTACATCCATAGAATCCCAACCTAAGTGTACGTGTATACCACATTGTGATGAGTTCCTTGCCCTGAAGTTGTTTCTGAAATACTCCCAGAATCTATCAGGTACATGGTTCATCCAATAGTCATAGCTAAGAGGTTGAGATACAAACTCTATACCATCACCCTCATTTAAGCTACCATCTTCCTTAGCATATAGAAGCTGATGTTCAGCATCTTGTGTGTATGCAGTTGGATAGTCAGTAGGATGAAACATCTTGATTGCTGTTTTCTTCACCTCAATGTTTCTTCTCATATCTTGTCTGTCATTTCTGACAAAGCACTCAAACTCTGCACCAAAGTATGGTCCAGTGTTTCCGTACCAACTAGGGTCTTGCCAATCGTATCCTAGAGAATGACTCTCAAAGAAAGCACTACCACTGTCACCATAAGGTCTTGCAGTAGTCAAGAAGATTGGGAATCTCCAGTTCCAAGAGTGCATTGTTGTATCAAAGTTGTAGGACCATGTTGGTATGTCTACACTTTCACACTTGTTGATAGTTACCCATTGCCAATCCGTAGTTGAATCTGCAATAAGATAATCTTTCATCTTTCTAAATGCACGTCCAAAGTCACCAGACAATCTAGTCAAGTCATCTCTATCGTAATAATCAAGATGACTGAAAGAGTTGGTATTAGACAAGGTAAGTTGCTTATCTCCATCAAATCCAACACTTCTGTCTGGGTCTGTTGCATAATCTGCTACACACTCGATACAGATATTTTTACGACCCGACCATCTACTTTGTTGATTGTAGACAGGCATCATATTTGTTCTGTATTTATTGAACATGTCACATATCACACAACGGACATATGGTCTTTGTTGTTCTAGCTCACGATAGTATTCCAGCCTACCTGTACTTTTATCAAGCACACACTGATTAGGAAGTCTTGTAACCTCACCAGCATTATTTTGTGTATATACTTGTGGCTTACGATTCCAATAACCAGTTCTCACTAGATTGAACCATGGTCTGTCACCATCTTCATTTTCAACATGACCACCTGATACTTGTATCCAAATACCTTGATTGGTATTTAGTTTTGTATTTAGTAAGTGATGTCTCCACTGAGGTGGAAGATATGTCTTAATCTTCTCTCTAAGTGTTTCAGCTAATCTATTAGTAGCATTTTCGATATCAATCTCATCAGTCATTTCTGAAACAACCTCAGATAATATCTCACCTACTATCTCTGAATAGCCATAAGCTTCCATACTTATGTCATAGAACTCACTTACTGGTACGTCTATAAACCAATGACCATCACGATTTTCACCTTGATAGTATGGACTAGTTTCGTACAGTATATCGAATCTGCTATCTCTAGCAGCATATAGTTTCATATTTTTCCTTCCTGGTATTAATGCTATTGTTAGTAAACATTAATCCCTGTGTAACCTTCCCCCATTAGACTATCCAACAGGGGAAAAGGTTACTTGTGTTTATTTGTTTTCTGAGTTGATAGTTATATCTTCATCTTCTTTAAGGCGATTAAAGATATATCCTCTATCGAACTCTCCTGCAAAGGACATACAGATTTCCTCAATGATATCTCTGACACCATCCTCATCTGTTACTTCTCTTGCATCGATGGTAAGTTTGACTTCATCCATTACTAGAATGTCGACACTCTTTTCTTCCATCTCTCTTTGTATTTTGTTCATGGAATCCACGAACTGTTTTGTTATAGCCATTACGCTCTCCTTCCATATATTTCAACATCTTCAGTCAACGGCAAAGCAAATGCTTCTTTCGTTTCCAGATACATGTTGTTGTGCATCATTATGCCTTCGAACTCTCCATCATCTGATGAAGAGACTATTGTTGCTGTAGTAGGTGGGAGTTTCCCCCCACCACTACCTTCTAGAATTGGTAGTGCTTGCATACTACCCCTCCTTTCTTGGTTGATATCCTTCTGGTGTCCAGTAGGATTCATGTATTACTGTGTCATATCTGGTATCTATAAGAGGTTTCATAGGAAACTTCTTTCTACCTACCTTCCATAACCACAGTAAGTATTTGATACGTTTGAGTAACATATCTATCCTTCCCAGCTTAAGAACGCTTTCTCAATGTCCTCCATACCTTTAGGTATCAAGCTCACCTCGTTTGCATTCTTAGCTTTGCTTACTGTTTGGACTTGCTTGTCCTCTTTGGTAGCTTTGCCTTGTTCAGTTCTTTTGAACGCACCATTACTACCCACGAACTCAATGTCACCATTAAGAAAACTTTTCATCCAATTATCTTCTTTGGATTCTTTAGTTATCTCGATGGATTCATCGATAGAGTCCGTGTTGTCTTGGGCTCTACTCATTAGAGCTCCTTTCTCCTATCACCATAGATAGGTCAATGCCCACAGTTTCCCATGGGCATTATCTATCTACTTAGACTGTTGCGTCTATGTAGTGGACTATGTCGCATACTCCATCTGAATCTACAGTAAAGATTGGTGTAGCTGTTTTAACAACTACTGCCTTTCTTTTAAGATTCCAGATAGCGAATGCTTCGAACATTTGTTCTAACATACGTTCTCCTTTCAGTTACTCTAATAAGCCAACTAATTCTGCACTACTATGTACTTGCATACACATAGAACAAATACCATTAGTCATACTTATTAATGGATAATTTTCTTCACATAATCTACAATCCATTAGATATCTTCACCAAATATTGGCACACCACCAACGTCCCTGCAATCGCAAGTACTGGTCTGCCATGGCTCATGCATCATAGTTGCACATACATTATGTATGTCCAGCATGCTGAATCCCATCATAAGTTCTCCTTTCTGCAACATTCCTGACAAGCAGGAACCATTATGTAATGAAACGGTTTACCACATATTGCACATGGTTTCATTCCTTACCTCCTTAATAGTTTGCATACATGCGCAGGCGCACATGTACATTTAGTTTCTGCCATTGTAAGAATCTTTCTTAATGGCTCTTAATAAAACTAGTAAGGCAGTTAGCCCTACTAGTCCTACGTACAATGGGAACATACATTCCCTCCTTTCTAATTAATGTCCTTGAAGCCAATAGACTTCCAGAACGTTCTATACCATTTGAATGTGCTCAAAGGTGACCACTTGCCACCTAAGAAGAACACAAACGGTACAAGACCCAAGTAAAACATTGGGTCAGTCAGCATATCAATTGTGATATACATTGTTCTCTCCTTTCTTTATTATTAAAATGGACAATTGTTAAACATTGTATTGACTAGTGTTGTATCATCAGTGTCAGCCATAGATAGTTTGACTGTCCATGAATAGTCAAAGATTTCTTTAGATGTCATAAAGTTATATAGACCTGCAAGCATGAGAGTATCTGCTAGTGCATTGTGGTGATTTGCTTTATCATATGATGTATAAGTCTTACATAGATTCTCTAATGATGATTGTGACCTATCTAGTTTCCATATGTTTCTAGCTTCATACTTAGTATCTATCCATCTTGTATTAGGTAGTGTTAAGTTATAATGTCTAGCTGATTTAATAAATGCTTCTCTATCAAATCCAAAGGCATTATGTGCTACTACTGTTTGACCCTCTAGTAACTCATAGATTTGAGGCCATACTATATCTAGAGTTGGTTTATCTCTCTGAGTATCCCAAGATAGTCCATGACCATCCCACCACCCAGAAGAGTTATAGTACTCCTCAGGTGGTCTGACACTCCAGTAGTATTGCTCAGTAGTATCCTCAACATTAACTATTGCTATAGTTATAAGGTCATTCCAATGTCTATTATTGAAATAGTCCTCACCTTGATTGGATACAGTCTCTATATCTAGTGCATAAGTTTTCATCTTTCTCTCCTTTCTATGCTTTGATATGTCGTTAGTATTTTGTTTGTTAGTCATTAGTTCTCCTTTCATTAAGAACCTGTATGGGTAGGGGCATTGTTAAATCAAAAAAACATATACATTTTATATACTTGGCTCCGCGCAAATTTTTTTCTAGTTTTCAATGTAGAGGTGAAATCGTCACCCCCCTATCCCCCACTCCCCACCTCTTCTGTGATACAATCATCTCATGGCAAGACCTACCAAACTAACTCAAGATAAGATTGATGAGATTTGTAACTGGCTTAAGCTTGGTTACTATCAAGAGGATGCGGCCACTATGGCTGGTATCTCTACTTCTACCTACTATGACTGGATGAAAAAGGGTGAAGAGCATCAGAAAGCCCTAGAGTCAGGTGACCCTTCTTCCTTACCAGCAGTACAAGAGGACGGTGAAGTCGAGGTTATTAACATGTATTCGGAGTTTTCGGACTCTATAAAAAGAGCAAGAGCCGAAGCAGAGGGCGCACACATTAGGAACATTAGGAAAGCTGCAGACAATGGCACATGGCAAGCGTCGGCTTGGTTCTTAGAGAGGTCGTTCCCTCAGAAGTGGGGCAAACGTTCTACTATGGATATCAGGGACAAGGATGAGGTCGTACAATTCCAAATAGAATACGGGGATTAGCTTAGCTCCCCCCACACATTTTTATAATTTCAACGTTGTTTCAACTCTACAAACCCCGTATAGACTAGAGAAACCCAGAAAAAAAATTTTTTGACTCCGTACTAGACTCAAGATGGAAAAATACTAAAGAATAAAGCCCTTTAGGATGGTTATGCTGTATATCTTATTAAATCTATTAAGTCTTTAGCTTACTCTCTACTATGTAATTAACAATAAGGGAGAGTGTCTATAGCGACGCTGGCAGACATACTTGAAATCCCAGGATTTTATAAAGATGCCAACTGTGTTGGAGAGAATCAGGATTTGTTTTTTCCAGATAGAGGTGGTTCAACTGTTAAAGCCAAGGCTATATGCAAAGACTGTGATGTCAGAGAGGAGTGCCTAGAATTCGCAGTAGAAAGAAAAGAACGATTTGGAATATGGGGTGGTAAATCTGAACGTGAACGACGCGCTATTCGACGAGAACGAAGGCAAAAGCAAGAGAAAAAAAGCTAAAATACCTGTTTGGTATTGGGAGATATCGCTTACTAGAGATGATGAACCTATGTTAGTAGGTCCATTTACTAGACATGAAATGTTTTACTGGCTTGAAACACAGGGTTATGAGATACCTGAAAAGATAAAACGCCTAAAACCATTAGATGAACATGGAAGATAAGTTTGTAATCCTAGATTTTGAGACAACTGGTTGTGATATATTCAACACACCACCCAAAGAACTAGGATATTTTAAATCAAAGACATGGTATGACCCTATTGAATTAGCCTTAATAGATTTATCTAGTGGTATGGAATACCATTACTTCATAGAACCCCACCCAGATTTTGTTGTTAAAGGTAAAAGTTGGGCTACAGAAGTACATGGTTATGAGCCTGATAAATTTATTAAGAGAGATGACCTGCAAAAATGGACAGATGTGTTCCCAGAAGTGCAGCGTGTTCTCACTGGTAAGACAGCTGTAGCACACAACGCATTTGGATTTGATAAAATAGTTATGGAACAGACATGTGAGAAATATAATCTAATGCCACCACTTTGTAAATGGAGAGATACTAAAGCAGAAATTAAAAAAATGTATCCAGATAGAAAGCATAGTCAAGTTGATGTAGCTAAATGGATGTTCGATGAAACTTATGAAGCACACTCAGCTATTGAAGATGTAAGAATGCTATCAAAGATTTTTCAAAGTATAAATGAAAAACCTGATTGGATATTTATTTAAAAGTATTAAGATTAATTTGTAATCATCTATGGAAGTTCCATAGTAAGAATACTTTTCAAAGGGATTAAGAACCCGTCCTGCGAGGCGGGAATTCCTTTTCTTAAATACCAAACCCCTATGGTATATTTAAAGAACCATGATTCAAGATTTTATATACGCAGGATGCAGATTCAAAATAAAAATACTAAATGAAAAAGAATATCTTGTTTCAATGATTAAAGAAAAACAACTTGTTGAAAAATTTATTGTTCCTGTACAAGAAGATATAACTTTTTACATAGAAAATTATTTAAATATTTTTTATCCAAAGGTAGTCTCAAATACCACTAGGAAAGTTCGTAACAGCTAATATTAAATAGTCGGCATCCACACCGACCTCCTCCCATCATCGGCTGTCCATAGGATAGCCGTATTCAAAATAACTACTATACTTACCCCATGCCTAGATATGAACATAAATGCATTAAAGATATTTGTGAATTTCTTTTTGAAGTTACATATGGAATTAAAGAAGAACCAAAAATAAATTGTCCTAAATGTTCTAG
>VMHT01209791.1_pt1 | contig 24750 bp, 30 predicted proteins | sample 4693611 | NCBI WGS metagenome assembly VMHT01 (sample SAMN12280063, study PRJNA550983) | marine metagenome | isolation source: seawater sampled from same location over 5 years 0.02-0.2 micron viral filtrate | place: USA: collected off the coast of southern California halfway between the port... ...
ATTGGGCTTTTTTATAGCGTTTTCTCCGGGTAATATTAGTGATGGCTACCCCGTCTATGAGCATTACCAGTTGGGTGTAATCCAGCTGGAGTCCTCCCACGGATGCATCGTAATCGGGCAACTCAAAAGTACCACGCTCCAGGCGTTTATAATATAACACAAAGCCCCCGGACTGCCAGTGCAGCAACTTGACTTTATTGCGCGCTTTATTGATAAAGATATAGACCGAACCATCCTGGGGACTATGACCTAATTCTCCAAGCACCAAACCACATAGCCCGTCAAAACTCTTACGCATATCGGTACCAGGAAGATATAACTGGTAATTCAGGGAACTGCTTAAGGCAAACATTACAGGGGAATTTCAATTTCTACGCCATTACCTAAACGGATGTGCATACTCCTGGAGGATGTCGGTGTGGTAGAAGGGTCGGCCGATAAGGAAACAAAATTGCTTTTAGCGGGTTTTGTAACTTGCTCCCTGGGAAATTTCTGGATCCAATAGGATAGCTTGCCTTTGCTGATTCCATGGGCACGGGCAAAAGCGGATTGATTTTGATCTGATTCATAAAAGCTGGTGACCAGCTTACGCATTTCTGAGGTAGAAGATCGAGTCATTTTTAAGTATATTTAGACTGCTAAATTATAACCTACACGGTTCTCAGAAAAGATGCACTTAGACGGACGCATACGATTTGCTTTTAATCCTTTTTTAAATTCTCCCTGAAATGAGTAAGGTATATTTGTATCTAGTATCGCATTAAAATCGAGTTGAAATTTTTGCCTATGTTTTTCGGGAAGGTCATCAATTAAGAGTTCAGGTATATCCAATTCTCCAATTTGTTTAAAAACCTCTTTTGTTAACCAGTGTATATAAGACTCTAAATTGCCGGAGCACTCAGTATTGGGTTTATGTCTGAAATGTGGATTTCGGTGATTAATAATAGCTATAAAATTATCCTTACACACAGGACAAATTAATTTCAACCTATTATCCTTCGTAACCTTCTCTATTGGAACAATTTTTTTGTTGGCTTGGTTAAATGCAACGGGATATTTTATGCTGTATTTATACAAGTAGTACTTTTATTCTTAGAACTTATTTATTTTTCTTATAAACGGCAAGGACTACTTTTCCTAAAGGGGTGGTATAATATTTTTGTAGCTTGCTTGTTGGCTTGTCCTTAATTGTTCTTCCTAGAAGTTTATTTTCAAACAATGATTCAATATGGGTTTTAAAATTTTTTGTTTGGTTTGAAATATTCAAATTATCCTCCAAAATTTCTTCAGTTGGGTTTACATTTTCCGGAAAAAAGCCCTCCAAATTATGTTTGTTAATTAATTCCACCAATTTATTATAATCTACATCTTGGTTACCATCATAGTTACTGTCTTGGTTACCTGCAAAAACATTAAAACACGGCAAATTCAAACTTAACTAACTATTAAATATTCGAGGGGTATACATACTCCTGAATAAATTTTTTAGCAACCTATATTTATAAATTCAAAAAATACTTATCTACCCAAAGCGGCACTTCTTCAGTTTGAAAAGTAACTTTCTTGCCCTGATAAACATCGAGTATTAATTTCGAGGTATTTTCACTATTATCAAAAATAAATGACCGGTAAGAATTTTCTATTGCTTCCGGCAGTAGCTCAAGACTTCTGTAATATCGTTGTTCTGTTTTCTCGGGAGGCACATTATGACCACCGCTCTTCACACGCTCTTCAACCCTCGCTTTATTAATTTCTACATTCTCTGTACATATAAAATATAAGTAGTTCTTATAACCTAATTCCTTGGCTTTCTTAAGTGTTTCTATTTTAGAAGGATGTGACATTACCGTTTCAAATGTAATTTTTTGACCAGCCTGAATTAATTCGGTTCTTAAAAAATCCGTAAGAATTGAAGCCTCATAAGAATGTGTGGCATTATTAGGGTTAGATATTATACCATTTTGGCAATTAAGGTCTATGTTATAACCCTGGGAAGAAGCTTTCTGGAAAAGAGAATGATTTTGAAGAAATTTATTAAATTTTAGTCCGTGGGATTCACTAAGATTAAATGCCTTTAAGGACAACTGGTTCCGGTTGCGCAAGAGATACTCAATCTCATCGGCATTAAGATAAATACCCAGACTAAATTGCGAACGTATTTTATTAAAAATGGTACTTTTTCCGGAGCCATTAGGGCCTGCAAACATTCGCAATCTTTTGCTGGCCATAATAAATTAAGGTATGGTAATTGTCTTTCCTTTTTGTACTGACTTTCGAGGTGCTAAGGTTTGAATAACTTCAAAACTTCCATCCTTTTGTTTGCGAATCACTTTACCATCTTCTACTTCGATAATACTCTCTGAAATCGCTACAGCCTTATGATAAGCCTCATTTGTAGCACTAGCAGCAATCGCTCCTATAAAGGAAAGATCTCTATCATCTTCCAACACTTTAAATCTCCTATTTTTTACGCCAGGTTTTAAAGCTGCCTTTCTTAATTTGTATTTTCTATTATTTTCCATTTGCACTAAGAAACTAAGTTATAAACTTACTATTTTTCGGGGATTTATGCAAACAAACTACTTTTGTAAGCTAAAAATTCTAGTGATTTAGATTAGAAGGGATTTACTAGCTTAAGCACTTTTTCTCTGGTTTCTAAAAATTACACTTTTTACACAATACCCGTTTTTTCCGATGAACCGACTTAAGTTGGCAGTAGTTTTTTATCTCATAATTGATGGTGTGTAATCAACCTTTTCAAGGTCAAATTCCCAGTATTTTCCAAAATTTTCTTTTTTTTCGGTCAAATTTCTTAGTAAATCTCTAAATAACTTTTTTTCTTCTTTATTTCTTTCTAATTCACTTGGTAAATCCGTCATTACGAATTGTTGATATCCCTTTTTAGTGATTTTTATTTCATCTAAATGAAATGTATTTAGCATAGCTTATAAGAATCTATATCTTCCATTTCGAGTATCATAGTCATCTGAACTTACTATTACTTGTCCATTCTGTTTTCGAAAAAAGTTAAGTTTCATCGGTTTCCCATATGATAATCTAGAATTCCAAATGTTGAAGGTTTTTCTGAAGAATGATTAAATTCGCTTAATAAATAATCACATTCTTGATCCGATATTCCATCAACGATTTCTCGATGAGATTTTCGAGTATTATATTCTGCCTTCCCCAATCCAATTGGTTCAGAGTGTGCTAATAATGTCCTTATAAGTAGTTTTTTATCAATATCTGTTATGTCAAATTCCATATATTTTTTGCTATTTATTTTCTTGTGAAAAATATAATCCAGATTCTACAATTTTATTAATATCTGATGATGAATTAGCATTATTTACTTCTATGGATAAATCACTTAACGCTTTCTCGTTAATCTTATCCAAATGATTATTTTTTATAATTAATTCAATAGCTTTTATTAATCTACCTTTTATCTCAGATAATTGTTTCTCTCTATTTGGTAGGAATGTATGTTTGATTCCATTTTCACAATTTATCAAATTAATCAATTCACTCTTACTTGCTCTACTTACTCTTCTATTGAATCGAAAACCTCTCTTGAGAAAATTTTCGTATTTCATAGCATTAACTTCATTCTGAGGTCTGCCAATTTTTCCCATTAATTATTTGATTTTAAAATTCAACTATTTAATAATAAAGAATGACAAAAATTACCGCCAATGGTCTCGGTTATCGCATGTTGGCGGAGTAACTGATTTGTCGGCTTAGTATAGGTTTGTTTGTCAAGTTAATTATTTTCTTTCTAACGGTACCGGATATTTGCGATGAACCGCTCTGTTGTAAGTATTTATTGTAGTAAAATAATTGTTCCGGGCATCAAAGCATTTAATTTTTCTGCATTTTCTAGAGTTACATTTGTTCCCTTAGCAGCAACCTCTTGTAAATTATGGTTTTCTTTTAATGGTAATAGATCGTTAATCGAAGTATTATTAATATTAATTTTTACAAGGCTCTTTAATTCGGCTAACTTATTTAAATCCCTAATATTAGTTGAATACGCGTAAATAGTACGAAGATTTTCAAGTTTTCTTATTGCATCTAAATTTTTAATTTCAGTCCGAAATATTGATAGATATTTTAGATTTTTAAGATTTTCTAATCCATTTAGTGAATCAATATCAGTATTACTTGCATTTAAAAAATTCAATTTTTTAAGTTCTTCAATTCCGTTTAAATTAGATATATGTGTATTATGAATATCCAGATGTTCCAAATTTTTGAATTTTGAAATATTTAAAAGAGAATTTAACGCTGAGTTTTTAGCATCTAAAAACTTTACACTTTCTAAAGTTGGCATAGTTTCTAAATTACAGCACCTCATACCATTTAAAAATAACCTTTCAATTCTCAAAAAGTTTTCCAATGGTTTAAAATCAGTTATCAAAAGGCTCGTATCAAAATTAAAAAAACAATCTTTGATTTCTTTTAGTTCATCAATGAACTTTTTTAGTTCAAATTTGTTGTATTGTTTAATTTCATCTAGTACTGAATTGAAGTCTTTTATTCTCCCACTGGTAAAAAACCTATATTCATAATTGTGATTATAAAGCATAATAATTTTCCAATCGTAGCTTAGTTTTTTCCACCATATTATGTCTGAATCTAGATTCAATAATTCTTCGAAATTAAAATCAAGTCCATTTTGGCTAAATATCTCATTTATTTCCTTCCGGGAATAAGATTTTTCTTCTTTCATCTAAAATGAATTCTTTATGGAAATTTAAATATAAAATTTTTTATTGAAGGATAATCTGCTCGTTTTTAATACTCGCACGGTTGTGAGAGTTAAGACAAAAATACAAAATCTCGCACATCACTATTCAATCGGCTCCACCTTCACAACCTCTACCGACTTATTCCTAACCTTTCCGCTATCTTGAATAACGCGGGTAACTTTTAATGTCAATTTTATCATATCATAATCTGGAGCTGGAAAGTCAAATAGATTTGCTACCGATTTATAGCGAAATGCTTTTGCTAAAAGACCTAGATGTCTAATACTATATTTATGGCGTTGGATAAATGATTCAACATTACCTACAAAACTTTTTGAGACTCCCATCTTTTTGCTTAAGTCTTGTTGAGTCCAATTATTCCTTTCTCGAAGTTGTTTTATGTATAGGATAAAAAGATAATCTAAGTGAGATATTTCACTGTAGACAGTTGTAATTAAAACCTTTTTATTAGACATAAATCATAAGTTTTTTAAACCAACATATTGGTTTATTAAAAAATGTTTCTTATATTTGTTTCGATAACAATTCAAATCATTATTAATGAGACTTGTACGGATTTAATTAATCCATAAAATACTGTCACTCCCATATTGGGAGAGAACTAACGATGTTGCTCGTTCGAAAAAAAGACCAAGCATTTCCATACGAGTTGACCGTGAGTTCGTCCAAAATTGCCAGAAATAGGTATCTTTACAGAGCCTTTCTGGCGGACGCCTCTCGCGTTAAACTTCTGTATGGACGTCAAAGCTTTTCGAAGCTAAGGCGGGGTTAAAGCTTGGTCGTTTTACCCTTTCGGACAGAAGTGTGAGGGGCGTTTTTTTGTATCTCATCTATCAGCAAATCGTTTACATAATTTTGAAAACTATGAAAACGAGAAGAACAGACCCATTAAAGCACTTCTACGGTAGTAAACCGGCAAAAGGTTTTGTCTCGTACCATAGCCTTAAGGTACAACCCCGATCGTTACAACCTATATCAAAAAACATCAAATGCGCCCCAGAATAATGAGGGCGTAACCGGTCCGCTACCTGTGCAAAATAAACAGGCATTGCCAGAAGGGTTAAGACACTACATTATATGGTTATTCGCAATGCTATAAATGTAATAGGTTTTCCTTATTCGTGCAAATCCAAAATTTGCGTTCTTAGGTGAGCAGGGCCGGTTTTGGTATTTAATAAATTAACCTACACTATAATTTATTTCAGGCCAAAGCGGTCACCGGTTGCAAAATCGCAGCTGTATTCACTAATTCCTAGCTTGCGGGAGCAGGAAAAATCACTTAAACAATCCCGTGGGTCGCCGTTGTGAGCCCTATAATTTTCAGCGGCTTTTGGGTGGGGCTCCGCTGGAGCCTTGGGTAAAATTATTGGTGAATAGGTTTAAGTGAAACCGGTATTTGGGCACCGGTTTAGAAAAAAAAGAAATTGCTATTGAAGAAAAGTTTGAATTAGCCTATAAGCAAAAAGACCTTCCTCCTAAAGATTGGCGTCTGTGTGGGGAAGGCCTAAGCTTAAATAAAACAATGTTTCATTCAAAACACACGTAAAATTATGAAAAATAATTACTCGCGCCTTAAATGGGTGGCGCTAATTATTATAGGCGGGGTACTCTTCTTCCTGTCCAAGGCTGCTAATGCAGCAACCACTACTCCCCTGCCCTTGCAGCAGCAAGAAGTTTCAGGTGTAGTAGAAGATCAAAACGGCCTTCCTATTCCAGGTGTTACCGTTACAGTAAAAAATACCAATAGAGGAACAGTAACTAATTTGGATGGAGCATATAACATCATTGCTCCTGCCAATGGGACTTTGGTTTTTTCCTATATAGGTTTTAAAACAGTAGAAATCCCGGTAGATAACAACGAAGAAATTAGCATTCAATTAGAGGAAGATGTTTCTGCCCTTGGCGAAGTAAAAATTAATGCTGGCTATTACAATACTACTGAACGAGAACGAACTGGGAATATTTCAAGAGTTACCGCAGAGGAAATAGAACTACAACCGGTGGTAAGTCCTATACAGGCCCTGGCCGGTAGAATGGCGGGGGTAGAAGTTACTTCCGGTGGCAGCCATCCTGGAATGGCTCCTACTATAAAAATTAGGGGAACCAATAGTTTACGGGAAGAAGGAAACTATCCTTTATATATTATAGATGGTGTTCCTATCAATTCAACCCCGGTAGAAAGTAATTCCCTTATGTCAAGTGCGGGGATAGATCCGTTAAATAACCTGGATGTCTCTAATATTGAAAGTATAGAAGTTTTAAAAGATGCCGATGCTACCGCTATTTATGGCTCCAGGGGAGCCAACGGAGTTATTCTAATTACCACAAAAAAAGGACGTGAGATTGGGACCAGCGTGAAAGCAAGATTTTATACTGGCATGGCAACAGTTCCTAATCGATGGGATTTATTAAATACCGAAGAATACCTTGAGATTCGAAGAGCAGCTTTTGAAAACGACGGAGTTGAGCCCACAGAAAGAAATGCTTATGATCTTTTATTGTGGGATCAGGATCGTTATACCGACTGGCAGGAATTTCTTTATGGAGGGACTTCTGAAACAACTAATGCAAATATTACTTTTTCAGGTGGAAATGAAACTACTTCATTTAGATTTGGTAGCTCCTATTATACCCAGGGCACAGTTTATCCCGGGGATTATGATTACCGAAAAGTAACCGGGAATCTAAATCTTAATCATCGCTCTGGAGACAATAAATTCAACCTAAGTCTTTCCCTAAATTACGGAGTTGACACCAACAATTTAGTGGGAAATGTAGGATTCAATGCCACCACAGCATTTTTGCCACCCAATGCACCTGAAATTTTCAACAATGATGGATCCCTGGCCTGGGAAGAATGGGGGGTGGCCGGACTTGATAATCCGCTGGAGGGCTATTTTAATACCAGCAATACGCAAACCAACAATTTCATTTCAAACCTTACTTTATCCTACGAAATCTTTCCTGCATTAAGGTTTAAAACCAGTATGGGATATTCCTATTATGATTCAAAGGAAATGAGAAAACAACCTTCCCAATCGTATAACCCTGCTGATGAAACACCGAATAACTCTTCACACTTAAGCGCTGGCCGAAAATCCTGGATTTTGGAACCACAAATTTTATTTGAAAAGTCTTTCAATAATTTAAAAATTGATGCAATAGTAGGAGCTACTTTTCAAGAAAACATCCAAAACCAGGAAGGTTTCCGGGCAACCGGATATGCTTCGGAAGCATTAATCGGCAATATCGCCGCAGCTGAATCAATTATAAATGCCAGAAGAGAAAGTGCAGAATATAAATATGCAGCCCTATTTTCAAGAATTGGCATTAACTGGGATAGAAAATATTATATTAATCTTACCGGAAGACGGGATGGCTCGTCTCGGTTTGGCCCTAATAATAGGTTTGCCAATTTTGGTGCTGTAGGAACTGCCTGGATTTTTACCGAAGAAAATTTCATTAAAGAAAAACTCCCATTTTTAAGCTTCGGGAAGTTAAGAGGAAGTTACGGTACCACAGGCAATGATCAAATAGGAGATTATGGTTATTTAAATGCCTATGAAGCAACCGATGGCCCCGGGGGATTATACCCCACTGGCCTGGCCAACCCTAATTATTCCTGGGAAGTTAATAAAAAACTTGAAGTAGGTCTTGAAATAGGTCTTTTTGAAGAACGTATTCGTGCAGGATTTAGTCGTTACCGAAACCGTTCTTCCAATCAATTGGTAGGTTATCCACTTCCAGAGATTACCGGTTTCACCTCAGTACAAGCCAATTTACCTGCAACAGTTGAAAACTCCGGTTGGGAATTTGAATTTTCAAGCCTCAATATAGACAGCAAAGAATTTAGATGGCAAACTTCTTTAAATGTTAGTCTCCCAAAGAATGAATTGGTTAACTATCCCGATATTGACCAGTCTTCATATGCCAATACCTATCGGGTAGGTTACCCGTTAAATATTTCCCTTTTGTTTGATTATACCGGCTTAGATCCTGAAACGGGTTTTTATACGGTAAGAGATGTAAATGAAGATGGAAGCTTTGATTACCAAGACCGTATAATTATCCAGGATTTAAACCGTGAACTGTTTGGTGGCATAAACAACAGCTTTTCATTTAAAAATTTTAACCTACAATTTTTATGGGAGTTTGTAATGCAAGAAGGTTTACAAACTAGCTTTGATGGTGGGACAGTAGGTAATTCAAGATCGGTTGCACTGGCTACACTTGCAGGAGAATCCGTTTATCAAAAAATTTCACAATCTGCACAGGCAAGAACTGCTTATGGCTATGCTATCAATACTTCAATTCCTGTTGAAGATGCATCTTTTGTACGCCTGAAAACTATAACACTTAACTATAACCTGCCAAAAGCATTCACGCGGAAATTTGGAATGGAAAATTGGAGACTTTTTCTTCATGGCCAGAATCTATTGACCTTCTCGGAATATTCCGGAATGGATCCCGAACGCACTTCTTCAGGGATTGGAAATCTGAGAACGATAACTGCGGGTCTTGAAATAAACTTTTAAAACTTTTTAATTATGAAATCACGACTTTCTATAAATAACACATTTGTAATTGCTATAGCGCTTCTATTCCTCTCGTGCGAAGATTTCGTGGAAGTAAGCTCTCCAAATAATAAGCTAATACAACAGGATGTTTTCAGCACTGATGCAACAGCGAGAAGTGCAATGAATGGAATTTACAATCAATTATTCAAGGCAGCATTTTCAAATGGCTCCAGAAGCAGTGTAACTGTCCTGTCCGGATTATCAGCCGATAATATTCGGAATATTAATCCGAGTAATTATACCCGGATGGAATTTGAGGAAAATGAATTGATCCCCGATAACCCAAATAACCTTTATTTGTGGTCCAGTGCCTATAATATTATTTATATGGCCAATTCCTTATTGGAGGGAGTATACAACTCCGAAAATTTAAGCGAAGGTGTCAAATTACAATTAGAAGGTGAAGCCAGATTTATTAGAGCCTTTAGCTATTTTTATCTTGTAAATCTCTATGGTGAAATACCCCTTTTAACAACCACTGAATATAACAATAATCAATTAGCTTCGAGATCTCTTATTGAGGAGGTATATGATCAAATAATAAATGATCTGGAAATTGCTGCTGATGTATTAGGTACGGATTATTTAAATGGAGAACGTACCAATGTTAACAAATATGCAGCTACAGCATTGTTAAGTCGCGTAAACTTACACCTGCAGAATTGGGAAGATGCTGAGAGTCTAAGTAGCCAGGTTATAGCGGAAACTGGCACCTATCAACTTTTGGATAATCTCAACGATGTGTTTTTGGTTAATAGCAAAGAAGCTATTTGGCAAATTTCCCCAATAGGAGATGGAGGCTTTATTAGTAATACCAACGAAGCAAGTATGTTTCTTATCCATCCTGTGTTTTCATTTGTGGCCAGTATACAACTTCGAGAAACTTTTGTGGAGATTTTTGAAGAAGATGATTTAAGATTTAATAATTGGATAAGCTATCACAATGAGGAAGAGGCCTTTTTCGCCTATAAATACAAAGTTTGGAATACGAGTGAATTCCCTATTGAGGAATATTCTATGGTATTACGCCTAGCAGAACAATATTTAATTCGGGCTGAAGCGCGGGCAAGACAGGGAAACATTTCAGGTGCTGTTGAGGATCTAGATATTATAAGAAGTAGGGCCGGACTGTCCTTAATAGCGGATACCAGACCTGATATCTCTCAGGAAGAGTTACTTGATGTAATCATAGAAGAGCGAAGAAAAGAATTATTTGCTGAATGGGGTCATAGGTGGTTGGACTTAAAACGTATAAATAAAGCAGGAGAAGTCTTAGGACAATCTAAACCAATGTGGGAAGAAACGGATGTTTATTATCCTATTCCTGCAGAAGAGCGAAGAAAAAACCCAAACCTAGATCAAAATGACGGCTATTAATTTCCGAACTATAAATAAAACTTACAAATCATACTTTTTCTTAGCAGCATTTCTATTCCTGTGCATTGGAAGTGGCCGAACGCAGGAAAATAGGAAGGGACTCAAAGAAGAAAGTTTACAATTGGATAGTTTGGTAAGGTATGGGAGCCTTGACAATGGTTTCACCTATTATCTTCGAAAGAATGATGTTCCATCCAATCGTATCGAGCTAAATATGGTTGTAAAAGCAGGAATGTATCTTGAGGATAAAGATCAATTGGGATATGCCCACCTTTTAGAGCACGTTTTAGCAAAAGGGACAAAGAATTTTCCAAGCCTGGATGCCAAATTTAGTGGACCCGCACAAAATAAAAGTGCCAAAACGGGATATACATTTACCTGGTACTATGCTACTATTCCATCTCAAAATAAGCCATTATATCAAGATGGGCTACAAGTGCTTAGGGATTGGGCACGTGGCATACGTATAAACCAAAAGTCTATAGCTGTTGAACAGGCTGCGGTATTAGGTGAGATGAGAACGATTAATCCTTATAGGGACTGGAAAAGCAGGGTCATTCATAAAAAAATTTTAGAACCTACTGATTTTAAAACTTTCAATTTCAAAAAGGAAAAAACAAGTATCCAAAATTTTAACCCGGATTCTTTTCTTCGGTTTTACCAAGACTGGTATCGACCGGATTTACAAGCTGCAATCATCGTTGGAGATATTAATCTGGATAATACGGAATTAGAAATAAAGCGCTTATTTTCGGATTTGAAAGTACCAGAAAACCCAAAAAATGCTGAAGCCTATGTAAATGCTCAGAAGTTTGAATTGGATGGGGAAATTTGGTTTACAAGTGTGCTTGATAGTGTACGTTCCAATCTTCGATCAACAATATTGCGAAAGCAACCTAATTATTCTTACAATCCAAGTTCTAAATCTGATTATAGGTCTTTCTTAATTCAGGAACTTTATTGGCTATTAATTGAAGAAAAACAAAACCAATTTGAACAGCAACGTCACCCCCCATATTCCAATTTGAATCTTAATTATAGGCGAAATCTGTTAGGAGGAGGACAAATTTTGGCTTCAAAAATGGAAATTGATTTTGAAACAAATGATACCACACATATGAAAAAGCGTCTGGAAAAAACAATGCTAGCCTGGAGACAAATGCATTTGGGAATAACTAGTTCTGATTTAGAAAAAGGCAAGAAATCGCTAATGCAAAAATATACAGAAAGAAACTCTTATCCTTCCTCGGAGTGGATTAGTAGGTTAAAAGATCATTTTGTAAAAGGTAGCGCAGCCCCTCATCCAAGCGTAGAATCAAAATTGGTTTCTGAAATTCTTGAACAGATTAGCCTTAGGGAAATGACAGCTTTTATAGGTGAACAAGCAGCACTGAATAAAAATACAGATTTTATATTTTTTAGCGAAAAGATTGAAAGCATACCCTCAGATGAAAAATTAAGGAAATGGATCAGGGAAATTAGTGCCAAAGAAGTAACTCCTTTAAAGCCACTACCTCCTCCCATACATTCTTTAGCAAAAGCAGCCAATATCCCGAATAAAGTAAACAAGAATGATTTTGGACAAAAAGAAAATATTATTGGTGTAACTACAATAAAGCTTAAAAACGGAATTAAATTAGTCCTAAAACCAACCAAGCCACGTTCTGATAATTTCAAAAATAAAATTTCATTTCAAGCTTTTCGATCAAATCGAAACCCCTTAAAAAATCGCAAAAAATATCTGGCGACAAAGGTTTATCCTGAGGTAATAAGATATACCGGTGCCGGACCCTATAACAAATTTGAATTGGAGCGCTTTAAAAATGAAAAGCACTTAAATATTAATTTTAGGCAAACTAAGGATTTTCAATTGATAACTGGGAGTAGTACTCAAGAGTCCTGGAATGAACTATTTAACCTCTTGTATTTATATATGAACAATCCAAGGAAAGATTCGGTTGGCTTTGCTGGATGGAAGGCTCAAAAGAAAGAACAATTGAGCGGGTTTGGACTGAGGGGTTCAACCAGTTTTATAAAAAATGAAATTCTAACTAAATGGTATCCACAGCTTCCAAAAATGAGAATGAAGGACCTAGAAAACTTAACAGAGGAAGAAGTAATAAATGCCTCCAAAAAATGGTTTAATAATTTCCAAGACTATACATTTATAATTACTGGGGGTTTTAATAAAAGTCGTTTAATACCTCAAATAGTTCAAAAACTTTCAAATTTTCCGGCACGTAGGGAAGTGTTTTCAGGAAAAACGACCGGTTTTGATTTTCCTTTGAAAAAAATAGATGACACCCTTTATTTTAAAAATATAAACCAAGCTTTTGTTAATCTTTATTACCCGGTTAAGGTAACAAGAGATTTAAAAACTCAAGCTATATTAAGGCTGTTGTCTAGAGCATTGGGAGATCGCATCAGAAAAAGATTACGTGATGGTTGCTATGCACCTATTGGAAATGGAGAATGGCTTGATACTAAAAATGGAATTTTTACATTTTTCATCCAATTTAACAGTGAACTTGGTAATGAAGAGAAAATGATTCGATATGCCAGGGAAGAATTTTTGGCATTAAAAGAAAAAGGTGTAGAAAGGGAATGGCTGGAAAAAAACATTGCTAAGGAAGTAAAGGGGTTTGAAGGACGTTTTAATAATTTTGGTTATGGAAATTTCTGGCCTGAATACCTTCAGTCTAAATTGGTGGTTGGAGAAAATTATGTTCAGGATATTTTACAGTATGGCACTTTATTGGAATATTTTATATCCTTAGAAGAAATCAATAGGGCAGCCAAACGATATCTAACCGAAGAAAACATGCAAAAATTTCTTTCTCTTCCTGAAAGTAGGAAGCAGGTAAACTAAGTTAAAAGGCACATCACTTTACGCGATGTGCCTAACATTCAATTGAGCAATTAAAGTTCAATAACCATTGGATCCTCAGAAGAGCTTCCTTTTGGCTCTTCATCGTTCCTTTCATCGTAGACTTCATATATTGGTCCGTTTTCCCCGTCTTGTACGCGGCAGGTAAATTCCCCGGTTTCACATGGTTGCTCATCAATACTCACCCAAGTAGTTCCATTGAGTAAAATATAGTCCTGTGCTTGCTCCACTGGTTCCGGCTTCGGCTCCGGATCTACCGTAGCAAAGGTCAATCCTATGGCAAATATCATTGCCAACATCGGTAATAAAAATTTTAAATTTTTCATCGTATTAAATTTATAGATTAATAAATAATGCCGTTGTAAAACAGGTAATCGGCTTCCACCTGCATCATCGCGCAATAAAATCTTTAGGAGTGTTACTGAAAACGAAGTAGGGCTTATAGTTTTTGCTTCTTAACTTCATTCTTCAAAAACTCCATTTAAAAGCTTTTAATTCATTGATCATCAACAGTGTAAATATCAGTAAAAATACTTAGTCAAAGTGGAGGTAAACTTGTCAGATCAGTATAAATTCATCCAAATTTTATGAATTTCGGGTGATTTTTTTGTAAAATCTAGGAGTTACATGAGTTTCCTTTTTAAAACTCTTCGAAAAATGGGGGTAAGAACTAAAGCCCATCTTAATTGAAATTTCCGTTAGGGAGAGACTCGTATTTTCAATGAGTATTTTACATTCCCGAATGCGCTGCTTATTATAATATTGGTTTGGGGTACAACCAAAAATCTCTTTGAACCCAGTCTTTATTTTATATTCATTGGTATTGAAGAGCATAGCTAATTGATCTAAAGTTTTAGGAGGTTCATCCAAATGGTGAATAATATAGATATGGATTTCGTGAAATAATTTTTGGTCCCATTTTGAAAACGTTTTAATTCCGGAATTTTCTGGTAATTCTGAGAAAAAATCTTTAGAACCATCTATAAGATAAGAAGTCACTATGTATTTTTCCTCCAGTATACCAGTTAACCTCGAGACAACAGTATGCAAATTTATTTTTAGTAGTTCATCAAAATGATATTCCAGACGGATATTAAAAGATTGTTCTTTGTCGCCTATGAACTTCAAGATCTTTTTCTCCCAAGTATCCTGAAATTTTCTAACAAGTAGTTCAGAAAATGCTTTGCCTAAAATATTACTTTCGGCAACTTCAATATTACCAGGATACTTATAGCTATAATCCATCACCCTTAAATTTTTGTCCAACAGAAAGTTCGCCGTTCGGATTACCGTAGCTTCGGTATTTCTATTAATCCATAAAAATTGATGTCGTTTTCTATGAAGTTCTTCTGAAGTTTGATTTGCATAAGCATTAAGTCCTTCGAGCTCATCCCGGTGGTGGGTGCGTTTGATTTGAAAGGCAAAATTGCCTTTAGCTATTTCGGTAAGCATGCGGTATATACCACGTAAATTTGCCCTATTAAATTCACGTTCCATAATTGTAGGTTTAGGTTAATATTTCATTGGGTGTAAGGTTTTAAATAATGTATAGCCTGGTTTTTATGTTTAAAAATCTGAGTCGGTATTTTATGATTGTGAATTTTGAGATAGAATTCGGTAAGCCGGATAGCAACCGGAGAGGTGGAATGAAGTGCCAGGGCATTTATTAGCAATGTCCCTTCTTGAACAAGGTAGTGCCTGGCATCTGAGTGTGAATCAATAATACCGTCAAGATTACAAAAAACCGGATATTCCTTGTTTTGCTGAAATTCCATCCGGTCGCGTGCAATTCTTTTGGCAACTTTTAGGGAGACTATAAGATCTGGCTTATAATCTACGAAAAGAATACCATCCTCAATCCAATATGTACCATACTTACCTTTAAACATAAGGGGCTGTTTATATGAGTTAAGTAGGGTTTTTTAAGGGAGTATCTGGAAGAACCAGTTTTACACATATCAAATATAAAAGATAAAAATCAATTAATACTTATACATTCCGGAAGTAAACTTGTGAATTATATTAATTTTTAGCATTTTTTCTGATTTTAACATCTCAAAGCATATTATTTGAGCTAATTTATTGCCAATTAGGGTCCCCTGGTATAATATATCTAAACAAAACCAAACTTGAAAAGAGCCCAACAACGATTTTATATATTTTCATTTACTACTAGCATGTTCGAAAAGACTATGTCGACATTTAGCCAAAAGGTTGAAGACCTAATCAAGTCGGAGGATTCCGATTTGAAAAAGGCTGAATGCGGTATAAATCTTTGTATCAAAACTTTATCCCGATTACAAAAGTTGGTGGACCGAGAAGATTTTGAGGATGGCCAATCGGAAATTGATTTTTTCAAAAACATCAAACCCTACCCGATGAGTTACCTGATCTATTTCACGGAGGTTCGTTCCTGTGAACTCCTTTTGCCTAAAGCAGGGAACTCTCATAAAGTGCGATTTCTGAAAAAAGAAATCAAGAAAATCAATAAGTTCTTTTCAACGAATAACGGATTTGTTCATTATATGGAACAAAACCATAGTTATCTGGATCACCAGTTCTTTAGCCGTCAGAGTCAGGTGGACTTTTCCCTTACCCCTTCCATTAATTATTACGAAAATCCTGAGTTTTCTACCAGTCATGATATGCTTTGGGCCAAAGTACAGGCACTGTATCGTTACATCCATTATATCCGTGAACAATTAGAGCGGTTAGAGCCCGGCAGTAGTTCTGAATTTAGAGAACGACAACCCAGTCTTTTAGTCTGGTCAGGCGGAAAAACTGATTTAATTGAGCTTATATATGCCTTGTTTGCCAGCGGATATTTAAACCACGGAACATCAGACATTATTACCATTTGCAAGGCTTTTGAGGATATTTTTAATATCAAGCTGGCTAATCCCTATAAAACCTACTCCAATATTAAAGCTCGAAAAGGCGACCGCACTAAATTCTTAAACCTGTTAATAATGTTGCTTGAGACCAAAATGAATAAGGATGATGATTAATAGTACCAATTAACCATGTACCCCTGCCCCTGCTAGTAAATTATCTTTCTCCATCTCATTATCCAATACTTTTCAATTCTTGCAAAGGAGTGCAACCACTTTCAATTTTCTTTTATTTTTTATTCTAAAAACACGTAAGTAACCACGTAGTTACGTGTTTTCGGTTTTGTCTATTATTTCCAGCACAAAATTCATTTTTCAAGGCACTGAATTTACCAAATTATCTCAAATCGTATCAAAAACTATGAAACGTTAAAGTTTTACGTAGTTACCACATCCCTATATAAAAACTCTCAAAGGTTAATTACAATTTTGACAGGAGACTTTTTTAATAACCTGAAGGGGGCTATTTAAATTATTATAACCTATAGTCCCCTTTTTAAAATCCATTGTATTATGCCTACATCAATTATTACCACCGACGATTTAAGAGAATTTAAAATGGAACTGCTGGATGACATTAAAAAACTGCTTGCCCAGCAAAAGTCAGGAAGGATTAAAAAGTACCTGAAATCTGCTGAAGTTATGGATCTTCTCAAGGTAAGTCCTGGAACGCTTCAAAACTTAAGAATAAACGGTACGTTGCCTTATACCAAAATAGGTGGGCTCATTTATTACGAGATGGATGAAATCCAAAAAGTAATGGAAGAGAATCGTGTGCATCATTTAGAATACTAAGCGATGAATTATATAAAGCTTTTAAACGCCGCTTTTGAAAAATTTTATTTTGATGAGCGTCTAAATCCAACGCATATCAGCTTGTATATGGCTTTATTCCAGGAATGGAATAGTAGCAGATTCGCGCCGGATTTTTTCGTGAACCGAAGGGATTTGATGAATGCTGCAAAGATAGGATCTAAATCTACCTATCACAGATGTATAACCAATCTTGATACCTGGAGTTACCTGGAATACTTTCCTTCCAATAACCCTTATAAAGGCAGTAAAATCAAGATGTCTATTATAGGGACAAGTGATGAACCTGAGGAAGACCATTACGATCCCAAATTAGAACAACTTGCGGAACGCTACCATCCCATAAGGGAACAAGTAATAGACCAACACTGTCCCACCAGTGGACAAGCTTTGGTATCTACTATAAACAATACTAAACCAATAAAACATAATAAACATCCAAACAGTTTGAAGGTGGTACTGGATTTTTTTAGTAATAAAAATTTTAATCTTAATTATGGAAAAGAGTTCTACGAGTACTATGAAGACCGGCAGTGGCAGACAAGTGATGGTTCTGATGTGAGAGATTGGCGCGCTCTGGCTAAATATTGGGTCGAACAAAAATCGCTTATGAAAGAAAAAAATAAGTTAAATAAAAAGCAAGCATCCCATTTCAGGGACAACCTGCGAACCACAAAAAATAAAGATTATGGACAACCCCTCTAAAATAATTGAAGGTGGCATTGAATATTCCTTAGGCAGGTTTGACGGAAAATGTGTGCACTATGACTTTGAAAAAATTCTGGTCTACCTTGATGCCAAAGGAAAATTGCTCTTCGGGAAAAATTTCAAAATTTATAAGAAAGACAAAAAAATCCTATTAAAGTTATGTTCTTATTTCATCAGGGACAAGGCTACCTGCGATAAATATGAAATTGATATCGAAAAAGGGATACTACTTTCAGGTCCAGTAGGCTGCGGTAAAACTTCTTTGATGAAATTATTAAGGCACCTGGTGCCCGCACAACGCACTTACGAAATGATCCCTTGCCGAAATGTAACCTTTAGTTTTAATCATTTGGGATATAAAACTATAGAAGAATATGGAAGTTCCAGGTTTTTCTGTTTTGATGATATGGGCGTTGAACCGCCCGGTAGATTTTACGGTAAAGACCTGAATGTTATGGGAGAAGTACTACTCTCCCGATATGACCTTTTCCTGGAAACCAATAGAAAAGTAAAAACACATGCTACCACTAATTTAAATGCTGAAGAATTGGAAGAACGTTACGGTAACCGTGTTCGCAGCCGGATGCGGGAATTGTTTAATTTAGTAGCTTTTGATCAAAATGCTAGGGATAAGAGGAAATAATAAGCTAAGCTAATCCTCCCAGATTATGCTGAGCGTATGCGCCCCTTTCATTAGGCAATGTTCTTTAAAAGGAAGTTCTGCTTGACCGGAAAATTTTATATCAAACCAGTCCATAGCAAATACTGGTTCAGTGCGTGAGGATACCCTACCCATCGAAAAATATTCTCCCGCGACCGTATCTTCAGGAAGTCTATCCTTACCATATTTTAACCATCTAAATTTAAAATCAAATGATGACCAGAACCACTTAATTTTGCCTTTATAAGCATAAACAACCATTATAGGCTGATTGCCAATAGCGCAAAACCTAAGTGCAGTTGCTGTTTTACTGGTTCCATATTTTTTTGACAGCTCTTCTATTATTCTAAATTCAAATTTTTTCCGATAACAATATTTTCTAAATCCAACTTCAGGCATCAATAAACAAGAAGAAAAATAATCTGCTTGTCTTTCCGCCCTATTTCTACTTTGAAATCCAGTAATTGAACAATGACTAGGTGAAAGTCCTTTGAGTAGTGAATTTCTATGATCGTCTATAAAATAGTGACCTAGTTCGTGTCCAAAAGTAAACCGGGCTCTTTCCGAGTAGGCTTGAGATAACCTGTCTAAGTTTATGAAAATATGGAAATTATTATGCTCACATTCAAGAAGACCATCAAATGAGTCTGAGTAATTGCCAAAACTGTAAGATATATTATTCTTTTCAGCGATTAATATGGGATCGACTTGCCCATTTGGAAAGTAGTAATCAGCAATACCACTAGCCAATTCATTAAGTTCTTCAACATCGCTACGTGAAAGGAATTCATTTTTTCTTGGCATTTCTCTTGTCCTTATTCATTTGCTGTCTATCTTTCTCAGATATTTTTTTACCATCTCTTGCCGCCATAGCTAAGTTTTTTGAAGCCTTGTTTTCAGATTTCTCAATGGATATAACCTTAGCAGAAGATTTATTTCCAGAAATAATATCTGCTATGTCAGGCCACCTTTTTGGAGTTACATACCCATCACTAAATTTTTTTTCAAATGCCTTAATTTCATCTGAATTTTTAGGTGTAGAATATCCGTGCTTTCTCAAGAGCTTTCCAATGTCTTTTTTATTAGATGTCATTTTCTATAAGTTTAGAGTTTATCCTTCAACATACTCTCGATTTTCTTTTTTGACCTTGATATGATTTGTCTGATGTTTTGCCAAGTAGTTTCAAAAGTCTTTTCCATTAGGATTATTTTTTCCTTTGTCATTCTTTTTTCATCATCATAAAGCAAAAAGTACATACGTACAATATCTGCTTTTTTACCAGAAAATTCGGCTAAACAATCATCTATCAAGTTACGTTTTTCTTCCAGCTCTTTATCCAACTGATTGAATTCCTCTTCACTTACAAACCATTTCCACTCACTGTCTTCATCATCAATAATTGTTGATTCAGTCTCTCGAACAGATTTAATTTTCTTTAATTCCTCCATCAACTTATAATGAGCAATAGTGGCTAAATACGCTTTAAAACCATCTTCTTGGGTGGAGTGTTTCTTTTTGTCATACTCCCAATCTAAAGGAGAATCCCATATCTTAATAAATACTTCTGAGGTTACTGTTAATGCAAGTTCTTCTCTTTGCAGTGTGAATCCAATATGCTGGTACGTTACATTGTAAACAAATTTTCTGAAATGCTCATATAATATTGATATTGATTTTTTGGCTTCAGAAGGAGAGTCTTCCTTCACAGCAATTTCTAATAATTGGGTTTCTATGTCCATAAACACCTTCAATATTATATGATAAGAGTGTGACAAAATTTTACGTGTCACACATTGTTCATATAACTATATAAATCAAATTATTAATACGTTCATTAGGAGATCAAATATATAGAAAACTCCAAAGGACATAAAATTAAAATTATGGCAACTAATCCACCAAAAGACAATTCCAGAAAAGGTGCTGTGAGAGACCGTTCACAGACCTACAACCCAAAAACTGATTCTTGGGTAAAACGTGATTCAAACACGGGTAGGTTTATGGATGGAAAAACCTCAAGCAACAAACCTTTTAAAGGAGTAAGAAAAGAAAAGTAAGCTTATTCCCCAGAGCTTGATGTTGGGGTAGTGTTCAATTAAACAATTCTTTTATGAATTCTATAAATTTTGCAGAAGGTAGGCTAAGTGTTTGCCATAAGAACAATTGTGTTAATGTTCGAGGCGATGTAGCTAAAGCTATAACCTTTGGACTTGCTACATTAATTGTCATTGGTAGTATAGCTAAAGTTCTTGAACAGCCCAACTAAGTAATTATGGTGGCTCTCATTAAAGTCAGCCACCATAATTATAGCATCGCCATAGTCCACAAAGCAAATTGTCGTTGACAACATCCCAAAGAAGACCATTTAAAATATAAAAACATGACTGAATCCTACAAAAAAGAAATTAATGAAATACTCGAAATTCTGGGTGAGAACTTGGATATTACAGAGAATCAATACAATGCAGCAGTAGAAAGCTACGAAGCGGTTGGTGATTGGCTATCTAAGGAAGGTTCCTTCCTTTTTCCTTACTCGCCAAGAATAATCCCTCAAGGATCTTTTATGCTCGGAACTATTATTAAGCCAATATGTGAAGATGACGACATTGATATCGACCTTGTGTGTAAACTAAACGGAAAGCCTGCCCATTGGACCCAAAAGCATTTAAAAGAAGCTGTTGGTGATAGGCTTAAAGAGCATTCTGTGTATAAAAATATGCTGGAAAGTCAAGATGGTGGCCAAAGGTGCTGGACACTTGAATATTCAGACCAAGCAAATTATCATATGGATATTCTTCCATCCATTGCCGATAAGAATTTTACAGTCTTACTTAACGAAGCTTTCAATAATCATCAGCAATTGGATACAAACAAATTGGCCATTCGAATAACAGATAAAGAGAACATTTTCTACTCAATAATGACCGAGACTGAATGGTGGCTAAAAAGCAATCCTTTTGGGTATGCAAAATGGTTTTTTCAAAGAGCAATATACAGTTCAAAACGAATGTTTGCCCTAAGCGAATCCGTCGACCCAGTTCGTCCGTTTCAAAAGGAAAAAATGCCTTTACAGCGTGTAGTTCAACTTTTAAAAAGACACAGAGATATAATGTTTTCCTCAGATGAGTATGACAGTGAAAACAAACCTATTTCTATTATCATAACTACTCTTGCGAGTAGAGCTTATGATAAAGGTGAAAATATTGCCGATGCTTACATAAACATTGTTAGTAGAATGCGGAGTTATATTGAAACAAAACTAAATCCTAAAACAGGTCAACAAGAAAGATGGGTAAGCAACCCAGTTAATGAAGCAGAAAATTTTGCTGATAAATGGGCATTAGTTGCTCAAAAAGAAGAATACTTTTATGCCTGGCTTGATAAATTGGAAGAGGATTTATCTGCGATTAAGTATGGTGAAAATAAGGGACTACATATTTTAAATGAATCATTTTCGGCGCAGTACGGAAATCAGGTAGTAAAGAGAACTTTTGCTGAGTATGGCGAAAAAAATAGGATTCTACGTGAGAAAGGAAATAGAAAAATGGCAATAGGTACTGGTCTTTTAGGCAGTGTTGGTAAGCCAATTCCTAATCATAATTTTGAAGGGAATATTTAAAGATGAGAAGTCAATATTTTAAAACCGATAGCAAGAGAAAGCTTAAAGGGATACTTTCTTCAGAACAGCTAAAAAAGATTAAAATAGATTTCCCAGATTCACAATTGGTCAAAAATTCTTGGGACAGCTTTCAAATCATAATAGAGATTCAACCTACGGCTATTAGCGAAAAGTACCAAATTCTCGTTAACTACGAAAAGAATAGGTCTATTAGAGTGTTTGTGATTGAGAAGGATTTAAAAATTGCTTCAAACAGAACCAAGCTACCTCACGTCTATAATAGTAAACAACAACAGTTGTGTTTGTTTTCCCCCAGTAAAAAAGAGTGGAATGGATTTACTTATATTGTGGATACGGTAATTCCTTGGGCAAGTGAATGGCTTTATTATTACGAATTATGGCTACCAGAAGGGCAATGGTATGGTGGTGGTCATAATGAATACCCTAATGAAGATTATACAAACATTATAAGAGATGAAAAATAAAAAGTTTAAAATACTTTCCATAGATGGTGGTGGAGTAAAGGGTGTATTTCCAGCAATGTTCTTAATGCTACTTGAGGATGAACTAAAAAATCGCTCGGATGGTAAATTCCAGATTTATCAGCATTTTGATTTGATTACAGGGACTTCGACTGGTGGAATTATAGCAATTGCGTTAGCACTTGGCATTCCCGCTAAGGAAATTTATAATCTTTATTTAGATAATGCCAAAGGGATATTTGGCAAAAAGAAGTCTTTCTGGTTTGGACAAATTCGTAATTCTGCACACGAAAGAGAATTTTTAGAAAAGTTGGTGCGCAATAAATTTAAGGAAATAAATGATGGCGTAGAACCAAGGCTTGATGATTGTAAAACAGATGTTTGCATCCCCATATACGATTTGATCCAGGGCAATCCAAGTGTTCTAAAAACAAAATACCATCCCGCATTTGAGCGAGACTACCATATTCCTGCATACCAGGCTGCAATGGCAACATCTGCCGCACCCACCTATTTTAATCCTTACACATCCGAATATGTAGATTTGAAAGGGACAAAGAGAATTTTCTCAAACAAAGTAGATGGCGGTGTGATGGCAAATAATCCAACTTTGGTAGCTTTCTTAGAAGCAATTAAAGCTTTTAAAGTTGAAATGTCTCAATTGGAAATACTGTCGTTAGGTACTGGTCATAAAAAATTTACTGATGGTAATTCTCGGAAAAGATGGGGGCTTTACTACTGGATGAGAAAAGACAAACGTCAACGGCTAATAGATTTATTTATGCAAAGTCAATCACAACTCGTTGCAAATTATATCAGTCTTTTATATCAAGGAATCGATAAGTCGGAAAAGGATAATCCTAATTTTATTTACGATCGAATAGATGTTTTGCTCAACGAAGATAATTTTATTGATATGGATGAGAGTGACCCAACAAAAATTAAAAATTTTGCCGAATTAGCTTCAATTGCATTTCAGCATAATAGAAGTTCAATCTTGCAAAAACATTTTTACTAATAATAAACCTCACAACTAATCACTTTTTGCGGTAAATCAAGAATTCTGCAATAAGCTGTTTAAATATCTTTTTAGTTGTTTTAAAAACTTCTTTAAATAATTTCTTCATTGTACATTTTTTAGAGTAGTTAATAAGATTAGACTAATATGCTTCGGATGTGCTTGGATAAAAGAATTTTCATCCCGATTGCTCATAAGGCCCAATTCCAAGGAGCACCAACTGTTTCCTGAAACACTTGAAAATTAAAAAACTTCACACCCCTACTTTCAAAGCCTAAATGCTTTCTAATTTGGTTTTGTAATTGATAGACAAACCAAGTAGACTCATTTGAATTTCTAGATTCGTATTTTTCAACATACACCTAAATCCCTCTTGCAGTGGGATTATGAGAATGATTGCAGTGCAAAGAAATAAACAAATCAGCATTCAGTGCCTTTGCCAGTTTAGTACAATCGGATAAGGAAATAAGCGTATCGCTATACCGGATCAAATAAATATCCACTGGTTTTTATGACTTTTCGTTGAGCCTTAAAGCTCCAAGGTTATATCCAGTACCACATCTGTTTATTTAATGCGATTTATTCCGATGGCACCAGATTCTTTTCCCCTGTGTCCAACATCAATAACAATTCGTTTTCTGGTTGCCGGTTCTTGTCAAAATTGATGCACATATTCAGGAACAAAATCACAAAATTGATGTTTTTGTCCCCTCCTCCCCTTTCCACATTTCAAGTTATCAACACCCCATTTTCAAAATTTCATAGCATTTAGTGCTAAATGAAACCATTGAAAATCAACTAACTACAAATAATATTTTATCCACAATTTATTGATTTTCAATAATTTAAGTCATTAAATTTCTAATTTTCTCATAACGAAATCGAATCAAAAATTTAAAATTTTCCGTTATGAAAAAATCAATCTTCCTGGCAACTTTTTTATC
>VMHT01003820.1_pt1 | contig 24738 bp, 20 predicted proteins | sample 4693611 | NCBI WGS metagenome assembly VMHT01 (sample SAMN12280063, study PRJNA550983) | marine metagenome | isolation source: seawater sampled from same location over 5 years 0.02-0.2 micron viral filtrate | place: USA: collected off the coast of southern California halfway between the port... ...
AACGACCGCGTCGTGCTCGGCCTTCGGTTTTTAACAACTCAAATTGCATGTGAAAGCATTCCCACTTTGGTGCGCTTTTGCGCTGGGTATAAAAATAAATTGGCGGCGATTATACCAGTAATTCGGCTGAGATCATGCCCCGTATCTATGTTTATCTGTAACTAAGCTAGAAAGGCCCGCAAAACACCGATTTAAACGCCTAATGTCCTCGGGCGAATGTGCTTAGGCGCGTTCAATAAACATAGAATCACCGTAGCTAAAGAATCGATATTCTTTCTCTATCGCTTCTTGATACGCCTTCATGACATTCTCTTTGCCAGCAAATGCGCTAATTAACATCATTAGCGTGGACTCTGGAAGGTGAAAATTGGTGAACATTGCGTCTACCACTTTAAACTCAAAACCGGGGTAGATAAAAATCTCAGTATCTTCGTTAAATGGCGCAATAACTTCCTCGTCACCGCGCTCTGCACTTGCCTTCGCCGCTGACTCCAAAGAGCGTACAGAGGTTGTACCCACTGCAATAACGCGTTTACCGTTGGCCTTTGTGGTTAGAACAGCGTCAACAACGTCTTGTGGTACTTCGGCGAACTCTGCGTGCATTTTGTGCTCTTGAATATTATCAACGCGCACAGGCTGGAATGTACCCGCGCCAACGTGCAAAGTTACAAAGGCCAAATTCACGCCTTTTTCTTTTAACGCAGCCAGTATTGCATCGTCAAAGTGTAGCCCTGCAGTAGGCGCCGCAACCGCGCCCGGCTTTTGATTGTAAACGGTTTGATAGCGCTCTTTGTCTGAACTTTCATCGGGACGGTCGATGTAAGGAGGTAGCGGCATGTGGCCATGGGCTTCCAGCAGCGTTAATACGGTCTCATCGTGGTCAAACTGTAAAATAAATAGCGCATCGTCTCGCCCTGTCACCGTAACATTCACTTTTTCTTCAAGAATCAGCTTAGATCCAGGCTTAGGCGCCTTGCTCGCGCGAACATGCGCTAACGCTGTATTGTCTGATGTGATGCGCTCGATCAGCACCTCAACCTGACCACCCGTTTCCTTTTTGCCCAGTAAACGTGCAGGAATAACTCGCGTATTGTTGAACATCAAGAGGTCACCCGGCTCTACAAATTTCAGCATGTCAGCGAACATCGTGTGCGCTACATTGCCAGTCTTCCCATCTAAATGTAACAAGCGACTCGCTGTACGTTGCTGAGTTGGGTATTTGGCGATAAGTTTTTCGGGTAGCTCGAAGCTAAAATCTGATAGTTTCATAAATACGACTAAATTACGGCATAAAAGTTAGACAAAAGTAGAATATTAAGTGCTATTTAAGTTGCAACTAAAGGCTAATAAAAATAGATCTACAGATTAAGCCAAAGTCAAAATAAAAACAAAAAATGTTAATTATCAACAAATTAAAAGTTAACGTATATTATAAAATAACTTTATATTGAACAATATACGTACAATTCAATTTATTAAATAGCACTTAACTACTTAAACGGTTAAGATACCTGCAGATAGTGATGATGTTCTCCCATAAACATTCCTTATCATTCGTACCCAGCACTTGCTGGGTATTTTTTTATCTGCTTATTTTCCCTGCCTACCTTCACTCATCGCAACGTTATTGCGAAGCTTCGATTCCTCTGCGCGACAGGTTAGTTGAATATCGATATCTTATAAACGGCGGTATTTTACGCTGTTTATTGCTGAAGATCAGTTAAGATTTCCTCTAAAAGCGCCGCATCTAATGGACGCGCCTTCAACACGTACAAAATCTGCAGAAGTAAATCGGCGCCCATAATACCTTTATTTACTTTATTTCTAAGGTTATCTGCGCTTTGCTCCACGCCAATCTCTTCCAGCCTTTGGCTTAACGCTTGATATTTTACGCCGCGCACAGACATCTCAGATTTCACGACTCTTGCTACCGTTTGCCGCCACGCATTTTTAGCACCTTGCGTATTTCCAGTGTTCACACAGCCTCCCAAAACCACACAAATGTGATATATATTTTACAAAAACACACTTTTTTACACTTATAGCATGCATTTAATGTTGACGATTATGGCACAACAGGTCTACACTGCAAGTCTAGATATTGGCGAAGATGAAAATAGTCGTTACAGTAACTTCGGTGGTTAATACAGCAAAGTATCTGTTTTTAATAAAGTGCAGTTGTATAACACACCACTTACACGACATTCATTTTCACAACTATCGCTTCAATAATTAAAGGAGAAAGGTATGAGCTGGGAACTGGAAAGCATCGAAGCCTTATTTAAAGAGCATGATGACTTTGTGGTAACACGTGAGGAAAACTGCTTACTTATTGCTAATCAAGACGGCATAGACGCCTGGCTTGCTATCAGCGGAGAGCAGATCTTAGTAGAGAGTCTTTTGTTTGCAGCGTCGGAAGTAAAAGATAAGCCAGCGCTAGATCATGAAATATTGTCTACTCATATGGTGTTCCCTTTGACCACGGTAGGCATTTCAAACATTGGTGGTGAAGAGTACTACACTGCCTTTGGTGCGCTAAGTGCCCAGTCAAAAGCCGAAAGTATCGTTATTGAAGTGGAAACCCTGTTTCAGAATGTTGCATCTTTCTTAGATGCCTACGAAACACACCTTAACTAAAATTTACTTCTAAGGAGAAGCGAATGTCAGTGTGGAAAAAATTAGTAACTGCAGTAAAAGGTGGTGCAACCGAAGCTGCTCAATCTGTCGTAGACAGTCAGGCTATTCGAATTCTGGAACAAGAAATTAGAGAAGCCAAAGAAGAATTGCGTAAGTCAGACCATGCACGTACCCAAATCTTGGCAAAGTGTAAACTTTCTCAGCAAAAAGTGGATAGCTTCAATTCGTCAATTGCGGAATACGAAGCTCACGCGCGCAAGGCCATCGATAGCGACCGCCAACTCGCGTTAGACTGTGCGCAAAAGGTGTCTGAACTTAAAGAAGAACGAGACCAAGAACAAACATATCTTGATCAGTTCCAGCAGTCAGAAAAGCAGCTGGCACAAAATATCCAACAGGCGAAAGCGAATTTACGTCGCTTAGAGCAGCAAGTGGATATGGTAAAAGCCACTGAAAGCGTTCAGAAGGCGCAAGTAGCGGTTTCTTCACGCCACATGGGTGCGAATAGCAAAATGAAAACGGCGACAGAGTCACTGTCACGTATTCAAGATAAGCAAAAGATGCGCAATGCTGAGCTACAAGCTGCAGAAGAGTTAGCAAACAATGAGTCGAGCAGCGATCTAGAAAAACGCTTAGCCGAAGCGGGTATCAAAGGGGGTAAAACCTCGGCCGATGACGAGCTAGCGAGAATTCTAGGCAAGTAAGTTAGAAAAATGGGAGCTACGCGCTCCCATTTTTAATTCTTGTTACAATAATTTCCTGCGTAAATTACCGTTAAGTAAAGCGCTAACCTAGACAAATCAAGTACTTCAAGGCAGAGTAAGGGCACGCATAACAAGGGCTGTTTCTTTTATGTCTCCATGGATAAAACTGCGAAAAATCATGCTGCAATATTTTGCAGAATCACGCTGGTACACTATTGTCGGTGCCACCGCCTTTTACGCAGTAACAAGCTATTGGCTACTTTACGCTGCAGAAGAGCACGATTTAATTACCAACGCCGACTTTATTTACTGGCTGGCGGTCACCGCCTCTACAGTGGGCTATGGTGATTTATCTCCCGTCACGCCAGCGGGAAAACTGGTTGTAGCGCTTTACGTCATACCGCTTGGTTTGAGTATCTTCGCCATGGTAATTGGCCGGATTGCAGCTTGGGTTTCATTAACGTGGAAGAAAGGATTGTTGGGTATGAATAGCTTGATGCTAGATGAACATATCTTAGTAATTGGGTGGAATGAGCAGCGTACTATGCTGCTGCTTGATTTAATACTTCAAGAACGCGATGCCATGCCAGAGCGCCCCGATATTGTGCTGTGTGTGAAGGCCGATATCACTAATCCCATGCCTGGCGTGATTGAGTTCGTGAAGGTAGATTCGTTTAACAAAGACGAAGATATGGATCGCGCTTGCGTGTCCACCGCCCGAACTATTCTTATCGATAACCCACAAGACGATGTCACCATGACTACCGCGCTGTATTGTACTAAGCGTAATCCTGATGCACATCAGGTGGCTTATTTTGATGATGATAGCCTAGTCAGCTTACTTCAGGATCACTGCCCTAAAGTGGAGTGTACACCGAGCGTGGCAATAGAAATGTTAGTTAAAGCCGCTTTTGATCCTGGTTCAAGTATGCTTCATCACGACTTGCTGAGTATTGAAGAGGGCCAAGCGCAATTTTCAGTAAAAATCCCAGAAAGTAGCCACGCCATTTCTGTTGCTAAGTTATTTATTAATTTGAAACGTAAACACGATGCCATCTTTATTGGTTATGCGCCAAATGGCCTTGTGAAAGAAATGGTGGTAAACCCACCGTTGGACGTTACGTTAAACCCGGGCGACACTTTGTTTTACATTGCTGAGCGCCGCATTAACGCAATTAACTGGTCTTCTCTAGACGCTGATTAAGAGGCGTAAACATGTTTAGTAAATTATTTAAAAAATCAGAACCTAAAAAACCTAAGTCGCCAGAAATAATGGGGCTTTATTTAGGTGGCTCTTTCGAGTTAGATAACTTGAAACTTTCGCTATTAGAACCGGAGCTCACTATTGAAGGTGCAGCCCGTTCTCAATTAATTCAAGCGGTAGGTGAAGCGCCCTTAGATACAGGTGGCACTCTGCTTCGCTTTTACACCGACGACGATGGATTTTTACAGGTGGTCACCGACGGCGGCTTGTCTGAGAATCACATTACCGATGTTAAGCTGTGGCACTTTTATGAAACGAAAACCATTGGTAATACTGCTCAGTGGAACGAATGTTTGAAAAACGTTATCAGCCAGCCCACCTATGAGCTTGACGGTAAGGTTTATACCCGCGTATGGGGGGCAGTGGGCGATGAGTCACCGCCTGTTGCCGTCACTGAAACTACCTATGAAGAAGATGGTGATGTGAGTACTACTGATCAGTTTATGATGCTGTATGAACGCCCAATCAGTAATGACAGAGTTGAAACCCTGCTTGTTGTGGGTGAAGAAAAGCAAGTAGGTAATAATTTAGATAGATGTTTGGTGATTTCAACGGGGTTTGACGTTGAACCTGCAGATATCACTATAAACGGTTAATAAAAAGGGAATAACTATGGATACGATCATGCAGTCTTTGGCTGGCCTGGATAACTTTGCGCTTTACTTCGGCTTGTCGATTGTCTTTTTGTTTATCTTCAAATTGGTGTACGCATTAGTCACACCTCACGATGAATGGAAGCTGGTAAAAGAAGAGAAAAACGTTGCCGCTGCCATCGGCTTTGGTGGCGCTATAATCGGTTTTGCTATCGCCCTTGGCAGCGCAGCTTCAAACTCGGTTGCTGTAATAGATTTTGCTATTTGGGCGCTTGTTGCTGTGATTGCACAATCCCTAGCGTTTGCCATTTTGCGTTTCAGCTTTATGCCGAAAATCGCTGAGCGCATAAACAATAACGAAGTTTCTGCGGGTGTTATGCTTGCCAGCATGTCTATTGCCGTAGGCTTACTCAATGCCGCTTGCATGACCTATTAAGGGGGCAGCGATGACTGATAAACGAAATACTCAGCTTGATGTTATTGATAGCGTGCAAGGTGAGAAGCCCGCATTAAAACGCACCAAACATATTGACCTTGGTCGCATGCGCAAAGGTTTTAGCGTGAAGCCTTTAGCATTGGGTGTGGCCAGCGTTATTTTAAGTGGTTGTGGCGGCGAAAAAGAAGACGCCACCATTTACACCTCGCTAGAAGACTGTAAACAGGATTTTCCTGATGCAGTAGAGCGTTGTGAAGCTGCCTACCAGACAGCGGTCGACGAGGCCATGCGCACCAGTCCGCGCTTTAGCTCTGAGTACGACTGCGAACATGAATTTGGCCCTAACCAGTGCCAATATGTGAATAATAGTAGCGGCAGCTTTTTCATGCCGTTCATGGCAGGCTACATGGTGAGCTCTCTGCTATCGCCAAATCGCTATTACTCACAACCCTTATATACTTCCTATTCATATAATTCACCGTTTCGTTCACGCTGGATAACGGCAGACGGCTATGTGTTCGACGGCGACATTCGCAAAAGAAAATATCGCGTAAACAAAGACGTTTATAAGCCTAAGCCTACCGTGAACCGCACAATGAAACGAGGCGGGTTTGGTAGCAGCGTTCGTGCAAAATCGTCTTGGGGTAGCAGCAGCCGTAAAGGCGGCTGGGGCGGATAACTATGTTTAGAATGCCTTGCCAGCCTCGCAAGAGCTGGCAGCAGTTGGCTAACGAGTTTGGTTTTCATTTCCACACCATGTATGGCGAGCCGTATTGGGATGAAAGTGCCTACTACCAATTCACGCTAGCGCAAATTGAAAACGACATTGAAGACCCCACAGCCGAACTACATCAAATGTGCTTGGCAGTGACCGAAGATGTGGTTAGTAGTGAGGAATTACTTACTCGTTTTCGAATTCCAGAGCAACATTGGGACTTAGTAAGAGACAGCTGGCAGGAAAGAGCCCCCAGTTTGTATTCACGCCTTGACCTTGTCTACAGCGGCAAAGGGCCAGCTAAGCTGCTAGAAAACAATGCAGATACGCCCACCAGCTTGTATGAATCTGGCTTTTGGCAGTGGCTGTGGCTTTCACAAAATGTGGATGCCGGCAAACTCGCCCTGCACGCTGATCAGTTCAATAGCTTGCAAGAAAAACTAGTTCATCGCTTTCGCGAAATAGCATTGCACTACAACATTAATCAACTGCACATGGCGTGTTGTAAAGATACCTTAGAAGACCGCGGAACAGTGCAGTACCTACAAGACTGCGCTACAGAGGCCGGGCTTTTAGCTGACTTCGTTTTTATTGAAGATATTGGGTTAGCGGACACGGGCGTTTTTACCGATCTTCAAGACGCGCCCATTACAGACTGCTTCAAGCTTTATCCTTGGGAGTTTATGCTGCGCGAAGAGTTTGGCGACGTGTTAGAAGATGCCCAAGTTAATTGGATAGAGCCCCCATGGAAATCGATAATTTCTAATAAAGCCTTGCTTCCTCAGCTTTGGAAGAAATTTGAAGGCCACCCTAACCTGCTTCCCGCTTATTTTTCAGATGAAATAAACACAAACACACTATCAGGAAAGTGGATTAAAAAGCCTCTGTTTTCTAGGGAGGGCGCGAATGTTTCTATCATTGAAGGTGGAATTGAGAATAGGCTTAGCGATGGTCCTTACGGCGAAGAAGGCTATATTGTTCAAGCATTTGAACCTTTACCCGTTTTTGAAGGTAACCATACACTCATAGGTAGTTGGTTGGTAGATGACATGCCAGCAGGTATTTCAGTAAGAGAAGATGCATCTGCTATTACCCAAGATCTCTCTCGCTACCTTCCTCATATTATTTTGTAATCTACTTTAGGGGCGTTCGATGAAGCCGCTTTCTTTCCAAATTCGCGTTCTACTGACGCTAGGTGCACTATTAATCGTAATAGAAGTAGCAAACTTACTTACCGGCAATGCACTTAATCAGTTTGGTGTAGTGCCTCGCACACTTTCAACTTTGCCATATATATTCACAGCCCCGTTCCTTCACGGTACACCCACCCATTTAATGGCTAACTTGGTGCCTCTTTTGCTGTTCATGTGGCTTACTATGCAGTGGGGAAAACGCACGTTTCTTATCGCTACGCTAAGTGCACTGCTTATAGGTGGTTTGGGCGTGTGGCTGTTCGGCAGAAGCGCTACGCATATTGGCGCGAGCGGCATGGTATATGGCTACTTCGGCTTCCTCGTGCTAGCAGGGTTTAGAAGTAACAAAGTGCGGTATTTGCTTATTTCACTAGTAGTTGCAGCGCTATACGGAGGAATGCTGGTTGGTGTACTTCCCACATCCAAATTTATTTCCTTTGAATATCATCTGTTTGGCTTTATTGGTGGCTTATTTGCCGCATGGCACTGGGCACGCTAATTAGTTTACGTATAATTAGCCTCAAGATAAGACGTTGTAATTAGATATGTCAGCAGTACAAGAACCTACACAAAAAAACCAAGGCTTTTTCGGCAACCTCGCGTTTAACATTGTTATTCCTGTGGTGCTAATGAGCTATGCAAGTTCGGAAGATTACCTAGGCCCCGCGTGGAGCATTGTGGCGGCACTCAGCTTTCCTATTGGTTATGGCCTATGGGATTTAAAAGAGTCGGGAAAGGTCAACGGCTTTTCCATTTTAGGCATTATCAGCGTACTACTTACCGGCGGGTTTAGCTTACTTAAACTGCCTGCAGAGTATATTGCGATAAAAGAAGCCGCTATCCCAGGCATTATCGGTATTGCTGTACTGGTAACCCAATACTCTAATAAACCCTTGGTCAAAATGCTTATTTTGAACGACCAAATCATAAACTGGCCACACCTAAACCAAGTTCTTGATGCGAAAGGAAAACAGAGCGAGTTTAAAAAGAAAGTCGCGGTTAGCTCTTACATCGTAGCGAGTTCGTTTTTCCTCTCTTCTGCACTTAACTATATTTTAGCTAAAATGATTTTGGTCAGTGAGCCGGGCACAACGGCATACACTGAAGAGCTTGGCCGAATGACTGCGCTTAGCTATCCAGTCATTGTGATCCCGAGCATGATTTTGCTTATTGCAGCGCTCTGGTATTTATTCGCTCAAATCAAAAAAATTACTGGCGAAGAACTCGATAACTTTATTAATCAGTAAAAAGACAATCGATAAGGGGCTTAACGCCCCTTTAACATGCCCTTCCCTACGACTGAAGCTATTACATATTTTGTAATTTAGGCTACTAATGCAATTTCCTGAAACGCAGAAGAATACTAGCCATCAAATTCCCACACCGCTTTTAACCAAAAAGCGTGAGTATTACGTATACTCTCAATGATAAAAATAACCCATTCTATTAGAACATGTTGGCGCTAATTTAAAGCGCGCATTGCGCCTCTAGCATTACGCCATAAGCGCTGAATATTGCCTATTGCATGCATTCTCGCTCCTTCATGTTCACACTAAGACGGTTCAATACAAAACGGCGAATTATGCTGACAATAAAAGACTTAAAGAAATCTTTTTCAAAGACAGGGGCTCCGCTCATCAACAACCTTAACCTTACTGTAAAGACAGGTGAATCGGTGAGTATTCAGGGGGCTTCTGGCTGCGGTAAATCTACCTTGCTGTCGCTTATTGCTGGATTTGAGACGCCCGACGGAGGAGATATTTCGGTAAATGGATTGTCGATTGCTGGCAATAGCAAACTCGATAATACATTTAAAGCGAAGGATATTGATAGTTTTCGCAAACAGCATTTAGGTATTGTGTTTCAAAGCTTCAATCTATTCGACTGCTTTAATGCGTGGGACAACATTGCCTTTACTGCAAGGCTAAAAGGTAATGTAGATAACGACTACCAATTAGCGTTAATGGAGCAGCTAGGGATATTACCCCTAGCGCAAAAGCCGCTAAGTCAGTTATCTGGCGGTGAACAGCAGCGCTGTGCCATTGCTAGAGCACTTGTACATCGCCCCTCGCTTATCTTGGCCGACGAACCCACCGGCAATTTAGACGAAACCATTAGTGAAACCGTGTCTGACTTACTCTTTAAAACGTGTAAAGAGGCCAATACTTCTCTTGTTGTGGTAACTCATAGCCAAGACGTCGCAGTAAAAGCAGACGCCGCTTTGCGACTACATAAAGGGGTATTAGAGAGTGTGAAATATAAAACTAAAGAACAAACCTTATCTTCACCAGTAGCAGCAAGCTAATTACAGGTGAAAAACGTTAGCGATATGCGCCCTGTGAAAAAGACACCGAAAACAGCAAGTAGGAAAATAACGTGCTACGCACTCTACTGTTAACACTTTCTAGCTTACTTGCAATGGCAAGGCACAGGCCGTGGGAGCCATTGCTCATTATGGCCGCAATTATACTGGCCAATGCTGGCTTGGTTACCGTTTTGCTTATAAACGAAGGCGCTACACAAGGTGAACTGTTACAGTCAAAGCAAGGGCTTACCTTGGGCAGTATCATCACCCCAGCAGACAGTAGAGCTCGCTTTACACAGAGCGATTATGCCACGGTTCGCAAGCAGGGTTTTACCCAGCTTGTTGCGATAGCTGAACGAGACATCACCCTATCGTGTAATGCCAGCAAGCCCACAACAACTCTCACATTACTCGGTGTTGATACTCAGCCTCTTTTAGGAAGTGCATTTAGAAAGAGAGGTTTTGAAGCGCCTGCCCAAAACGATAGCGCTCTTTCGCTTTCCTATTTATCGCAAAATGCGAAGAAATTTAGTGAAATGGAAAACCAGCAGACGCCAGCGGGACGCGAATTGCGCTCAAATTCTGGGGGCGACTTCGCTGTAAATGGGCTTATTCACCCCTTAACGAACGCAAAACTAGCCTGTCACGACACGCTCAATGAAACCGATAGAAAATCCGCGCTTAGCCCCTATTGGCCTGCAACGGTTAGCGCGTATGTGAGCAGCTTTGCCCCGCAAGATACAATTTTGATTTCCATCGATGAGTTTTACAGAGGCGGGGTAACGATTGAGAATGATGAACCTGTTAAGCCTTTTGTTCCAGACAGTACTGAACGCGCGCAAGAGCAAAAAGCAAAGCAACTGAAAGCTTACGTCCCACTTTCCGGGTTTATTGCACTTTCACCGCTATCACAGCAGCATTTAACCCGAATAGAAAACTTACTTGGAATACCTGTAAAGCAAACCACTAATAATACAGACAATGACACCGGTTCGTTGCCAGATAGTTTTAGACTAAATCTTTGGGCGATGAGTGGACTGATGGGCGTTGTGGCGCTTTTTATAGTACTTAACGCGCTAAACTTGATGTACCGCACGCGGCTACCCAATATCATTCGTTTACGGCAGCTGGGCATATCTCAGCGAATTTTAAGCATTGCCCTATTCACCGAGTTGCTTGTTTACTGCGTAATAAGTATTCCAATTGGCATGTTCATCGGTTTTCAAGCGGCGTCATGGTTGTCACCTGTGATAAACGGTACATTTACGTCGTTGTTTAACGCTGTATTTGTTAACCCAGACGTTAATCTGCTTTTCACCTTCGGCTTCGCATTAACAACGACCTTTATATCTCTAGTTGTTTTTTCGTTAGTTTCTATAGTTAAGCTTTCGAATGCCCTTACCGTAGCGCCAGTCAAAAAAGAAAACGCGTTAGGCCAATTTGCCGTAGGTCTTATCTCATTATGTGCCCTACTACTGTTATTTATCGCTGAGAAGTTCGTATCTTCTACTGCTTCAGCACTTTCCTTTGTTGCATTGTTACTTCTTACCAGCTGCGCACTAGTACTTCTTTGGTTACCCATTTTGTCTAAGCTGCTGACTAGATTTGTACCAAAACAGTGGCCCGTGTTTCACTACGTCATTGCTAATATGCATTTACTGTCTAGTAAAACCCGTCTTGCCGTTTGTGCATTCTTTATCGCGCTTACCGCAAATATTGGTATGAATACCATGACGGACAGCTTTCGAGACGCCACTGAACAATGGTTAACGCAAAGGCTTTACGCGCCTTTCTATCTGTACACCGACGCGCCACTTAGTCGTATCGAAACGTTATCTACCAAATCGTTACCTCTGCTTGCTTTAACTCCTTTACTTAAGGCAGAGGGAGCTGTTATTGGCTCACATGCTCAAGAAGAGACACATAAAGAGATACGTAAAGCGACACGTGAAGTCAGTAACAGCTCGCCCACTTACGTTTCTATCAGTAGCTACCCCGTTCACCAAAATGGTAAAAAGGCGCTTGTTCTCGATGATGTAATAAACAACGACCTCAACACAGTGTGGCGTGAGTTTACAGAAGGGAAAGGGGTATTCATCAATCAGCAATTAGCGTTTGCCCTTAACGCTAAGTTAGGACACGCGCTAGATATAGAAAATATTCGCCTTCGTAAAACTGCGAATTCAAGTTCTCCGGCGGTTAATACATCTAACGAGGAGTATAGCTCGCCACAAGATAAAACTACTGACCCAACACAAGGCTCACAAAGCAGTTCGTCGAACTCAAACGTATTTGCAGCGACGCCTCAATGGAAAGTACTGGGTATTTATCCCGACTACGGTAACCTGAACGGGCAAATATTAGTGCCTCTTCCCTCATTTAATCGAAACGATGTCCTTATCAGGGATCAACTTTTTTCCGGTGTAGTGGCTATTTACCCAGAGCCGCCTATTGAGACTAACGTGATAGGCGACAACAAACAAAGCACCTATGGAAAGGACATCCTCGAACAGCAGCTAAAATCACAGTTAGGGGAACACCGCGAAATTGCCCTTTATACCCGACAAGCGCTGTTAGATACCTCTATGCAGACCTTTGATCGTACCTTTGTATTAACCGACGGCCTTAATATTACCACCCTATTGGTGGCGGGCGTCGCCTTCGCTGTTTCGCTGACGGTACTAACCATAGGCAGTGCAGCGCAGTTATCTGTATTACGTGCCCTTGGCGTTAGTCAGCTTAAAGTAAAAGTTTCTCTGTTTGCGCAATATCTGCTGCTTTGTTTTATCTCAGCCTTGCTCGCCATTCCTTTTGGCGTGTACTTGGCCTATGTCTTTATTCAACAATTAAACCGGCATGCATTTAACTGGGTGTACCCGCTTTCAATTAATGCAGAGGTTATTCTCTCTAGCGTGGGGTTATCGCTGCTTATCGTTTCACTGGTTCTGTTGTTACCTTTAGGAAAACTTAAGCCGAAAATTGATTTAAGGCAGGAAGTTCAGCTATGAAAAACCATTTAGGTAGCGCCAACACTACGTTTTTGCGATTTAAAGCCAACATCTTTTTAGTACTTGTAGCTGTTTGTTTCACTTTGAATGCATGTACTGAAAACCCAAAAGATGAAAACGAAACTCTGGGAACCTCCACGCCAAACGGCTTTTTTGGAAACATGCAGTCGAGTGACGCCTTTACGCCAGTAAAGCGGGGCTATACTGTTGCATTACCGCGCGATCACATGAGTCATCCCGATTTTCAGTTAGAGTGGTGGTACCTCACGTTTGTGTTAAGCGCTGAAGACGGGCAAGAGTTCGGCCTTCAATATACGCTTTTTCGTTTCAATACTGGGCTAGACGCCCCTCAAAGCACTAAGGCTAATGCTGAAAATAGTGCTGAAGTTAACGCCAAAAGTAATTTCAAAAGTAGCGCCAAAAGTAGTGCTAGTCATAGCTTTGAACATAACCTCCATACTAACGCCAACAACCATATCGCAAGAAACTGGACCAATGGCCAGCAATGGATGGGACATGCTTCGCTACACACCGCTGAACAGCATTATTTCGAAGAACGATTTGCAAGCGGTGGCGTAGGTAATGCCTATGTGAATCAACAACCCTTTACGACAGTGATTGACGATTGGGTTTGGAAAGCGGCACAGGCGGAGGTCCAAACAGGTGCCGAAAGCAAAGCCATGTTCCCGTCAGTGTTAACTTTCGCTTTCGGGCAAAGCAGCACGCATCATCCGGTTAAAACACGTGAAAAAATTCCCGCTACCTCTGCAGACAGACTATTAGAATTAAATGACGCGCCGAGCGTTAGCGCCGTCAAAGTCTCTCTTAACCTAGATACCTCTAAGCCTTTCATCAAACAGGGTGATAACGGCTACAGCAAAAAAACACAAGACGAACGCCTTCGCTCTTACTATTACAGCCAACCGTTTATTAACGCGAAAGGTACGTTAAACATAGAGGGCAATAGCATAAAGGTTACGGGTAAAGGCTGGTTTGATCACGAATGGACGAGCCACCTAGCCAACAGTGAAGCCATGGGATGGGATTGGTTTTCGCTGCATTTAGACGATGGAAGTAAATTGATGGCGTTTCGCATGCACGCCATGAATGAAAACATGAAAAATAGCACAAGCAAACACAGCGAAATATTCACAACCGCTAGCTATATAGCGGAAAATGGCACGAAAGAAACTATCGACCAAGCCAACGTATCAATTACGCCAACGGCCTATGAAACAATCAACGAGGGAGAGTCAGCTCGCTCTGTTCCCACCGCTTGGCGCATTCAAATACCAGAAAAAGATATCGACCTATCCATTCGCCCGTTCAAGGAAAGCCAATGGAATAACAGCTTATTTCCCTATTATGAAGGGCGAGTGGATATAAAAGGCTCCCATTCAGGGAGCGGCTTTATGGAATTGACAGGCTACTAAGGCCTGTTGACCTTTGATATGCAGCGAAGCGCAGTAGCCCCTAATAAATAGACCAATTGATGCGTTCACTTAGCGATGTCAAAGCCGCCACACCTAGCTGAGAATTACCCACGCTATTAAGCGCTGGCGAAAATACGCATATTGAAAAGCGTCCTGGTACAACAGCAACTATGCCTCCACCTACGCCACTTTTACCCGGCAAGCCTACTTTAAAAGCAAAGCTCCCAGCTTCGTCATACATCCCACTAGTCGCCAGAAGAGCGTTCACTTGTTTGGTTTGATAAGGCGTTAGCACCTTTTCATTTGCGCAAGTAGAAAAACCTGCGTTAGCAAGAAAGCTCGTTGAGCGCGCCAAGTCCTCACAACTCATTTCTAGCGCACAGTTGTGAAAATAATTACGAAGCACATCTTCCACTTCGTTTTCAAAATTTCCGTAGGCTTTCATCAAATATGCCATTGCTGCATTGCGAGAGCGGTGCTCGTATTCAGACTCCGCCACCACCTTATTTACCACGATATCGCCGTTACAGCTTAAACGTCTTACGAAATCTCGCATGGCAATATAAGGGGAAGCGAACCGAGATTGCACCATATCACTAACCACCAGCGCACCGGCATTAATGAAGGGGTTGCGGGGAATACCGTTTTCATATTCCAACTGTACAAGAGAATTAAACGGCAGGCCGGATGGCTCGCATCCAACTCGCTCCCACATAGTTTCACCGTAGTGATTAATAGCTAAAACAAGATTAAAGACTTTTGAGATACTTTGAATAGAAAAAGGAACGCTCGCATCGCCTATCGACGTTATTTGACCGTTTGTATCGCAAATTGAAATGCCAAATTGCCGTGGATTAACCGTGGCCAACGCAGGGATGTAGTCGGCAACTTTTCCCATGCCCAACATGGGCTCAACTTCATCATAGATATCTTGAAGTAGTGCCAGCATTTCGTTTTTCATAGTTCCCCTTTCCTGCTTACCACAGATAAAAATAAAGCGCCTTGTTATAAAAACGCTGGCGCTTTAATTTCTATACAAACAATGTAGCGATTAGTTACAGCGCCAATCTTCCTTAAAGTCACACAAGCCATCATCATCTTCGTCTGACGTAAGCTCAATGTTGGTCGATACCTTTTCTGATACTTTATTTGAATCGGAATCGATTATTACTGGCTGTTTTTTATCGATAAAACTGAAGATTGTTTTTGCAATATCCGTGTTATCAATTTGCCCCATAAGCGATTGATAACCAGCGCCAAAAGCAAATACTTCAACATCTACACCAGTGTGACCGCCTGTTGTCCACCCCGTGTTTGTTTTGGTGTCTAAGAAGGTTTTTACTGCCATGAAGCGAGTTTCATCATCTTGGTTTGATACGCTATCTAGCGTGGCAAGCTCTTCTTCACTCAACGACAAGCCAAGCTTCTGCGCCACAAATTCGCCAGGGTTCTCTTCATTTGCCATCTCTAAAGCAATTGTCATTACCGAGGCTGACATAGACTTAAGATGTTCAGGGCTCCAGCGGTAGTCGCCGTTTGCGCCAATGGTTAAGCCACCTGTGCTGTGATCCGCCGTCAAGATAACAAGAGTGTCAGGGTGTGCTTTTACATAATCTCGCAAATATTCCATGGTTTGCGCTAAATCGTGCATCTCAGCCATGGCAGACGCGATATCGTTTGCGTGACCAGCCCAATCTACTTGGCTTGCTTCAACGAGAAGAAAGAACCCATTGTCGTTTTCTAAGTGTTTAATAGCATGTTGAGTTAGGTACTCAAGACGATTTTTGCGCTTGTCATCCAATACCGCAGGCAGCGCTACTGGAGCAAACAGACCGAGAACATTACTTCCCGCAGGCACTGAAGCCAGACGGTTATATGAATCGGCATATTCGTAGCCAGCATCAATAAACTGCGCCAAAATATCTCTGTCATCGCGTTCAAAGTAAGACGTTCCACCGCCTAGCATCACGTCAGCGACAAACTTACCGTCCACGCGAACATCAAAGAAATCTTCAGCTATTTCGTTGTAGTTCTTACGGCTTTCGTTATGCGCAATGTATGACGCAGGTGTCGCATGAACAATTTGAGACGTTACTGCCAAACCAGTACGCATGCCTTTACTCTTAGCATAGTACATAACAGAGTTTACTGGTTGTTTATTTACATCGACACCTATTGCACCGTTGTAAGACTTAACGCCGGTTGCTAGAGCCGTTGCGGCGGCTGCTGAATCGGTAACGTAACCAGAGACTTGAGCAGGATACGTAGATGCATTGCCCACTAAAATATCATCAAACACCACCGATTCTACGTATGGTGTTGATGGGTCATCTACGTAATTGCGATAGGCCGTGGTAAAGGCAGGCCCCATACCGTCGGCTACAACCATTATTATATTTTTCGGTACACCTTTAGTTTGCGTACCGGTTGCACTTGCTGATTCGGTCATAGATTCAGTGATACCACAACCCGCAAGAACAGCAATAGACGCACAACTTAGTAGTGATGTGCGAACAAATTGTTTAATCATTTAAACTTCCCTGAGTAAGTAAGGTACCTACTGGCCTGGATACCCGCAGATACAACAATAACGACACTATCGCGAATGATTCTTTGGTGATCATAATGGTGTTAGCAAAGCGATAAGATGCATTAGTGTAAAGCAGGCTGGCAAGATGCTCAAAGCTTTTGGACAAAATAACGCAAGCATGAGATGACCAGATGGTCATCTCATTAAATTAGCAACTTTTAAGAAGGAAGCGACTACTTATTTTGTGATGAGAGGTATTCGCGCATGCGCTGTTGTGCCACGTCAACGAGCATGTCGGGCTGGAATTTGGAGATAAACCTGTCACATCCAACTTTTTCTACCATGGCGTCGTTGAAGCTTCCGCTTAATGATGTGTTGAGTGCTATAAATAAATTGCTCATACGAGGATCGTTACGCACTTCAGAAGTAAGCCGATAGCCGTCCATTTCTGGCATTTCTGCGTCGGTAAACATTAGCAAAATTTCGTCGGTTGGGTTCTTCCCCTCATCGGCCCACTTCTTCAGCAGCGCTAACGCTTCAGCGCCGTTTTTACGTTCGATGATTGTTATACCTAGCTGCTCTAACGTATCTTTAATCTGTTTTCTTGCTGTGCTTGAGTCATCTACTATCAACACTTTCTTGCCTAAGAAGTGGTTAACAATGTCTTTATCTAGCACTTCTTCAGAGATAGATGTGTCGTAATCGATGATTTCCGCGAGTACTTTTTCAACATCGATGATTTCTACCAGCTCTTGTTTACCCTCAACATTCACCTGAGTTATGGCGGTTAAATAATTGGATTTTCCAATGCCGCTAGGGGGTGGCTGAATGGTTCCCCACGATGTATTCACTATGTTTTTCACTTCACCAATAATGAAGCCCTGCACGCTTCTGTTATATTCAGTGATAATGACATTCTTCGCTGTTGCTTGCGTAGCTGCACCGCGCATTTTGATTGCCTGACGCAAGTCTATAATTGGAATGGAGCTTCCTCGGTAGTTCATCACGCCTTTCAGGTTGTGATGTGAACCCGGCATTATATTGAGCTTGGGTACGTTTATAACTTCTTTAATTTTAAAGACGTTCATGGCAAAAATGTGTCGCGTTCCCAGTTGAAACATCAAAAGCTCAAGCCTGTTTTCGCCAACAAGCTTGGTTCTTTGGTCAACTGACGACAATACACTACTACTCATAACACCCACTTTTCATATTATATATCAACAAGCTAAAACAAAAACGCCCTCGTATCGGACAAGATTTTCTAGCGTGAAGCTCTACGCCCAAATTTAGCTTGCTCACACCGGCAAAGCTATTACCCTTTTAGCTAATAGACAGGCGAAATAGTCAACACCTGCAAGCGTTTGCAACCTACGTAAGTTATTTTTTTACCGACCACTTCTTGCCCCACTGCTGCCCATTGCCTTAAAACCATCAAACATAGGTGTCAAAGATTTACAGTATCTAGACTTTCGGCGCCAGGCATTCACAAAATAAATGACCGCAATGCAAAATATATATTTCTATTATTCCAAATCCGGCACTAGGATGAAATGGAATCAACGGGAACGCCCTACAGCGTAAACATAAACAACGTTAAGTATTTTAATTATAGTCGGGAGAGACGCTCATGTCGCAATATCAACAAGACATTGATAACTTCGCCACATTAAAGGCAGCACAAAACGGAACGTGGGAAGGTATCAACCCAGAATTCGCTGCACGCATGAAGGTTCAAAACCGTTTTAAAACAGGTTTAGACATTGCTCGCTACACTGCAAGCATCATGCGCAAAGACATGGCTGAATACGACGCAGATTCGTCTCAGTACACACAGTCATTAGGCTGCTGGCATGGCTTTGTAGGCCAACAAAAAATGCTTTCAGTTAAAAAGCACCAAGGCACAACTAACAAAAGCTACCTTTACCTTTCAGGCTGGATGGTAGCAGCACTTCGCTCTGAGTTTGGTCCTCTTCCTGACCAATCAATGCACGAAAAAACATCAGTGTCTGCGCTTATCGAAGAACTTTATACTTTCCTTCGCCAAGCAGATGCGCGTGAATTAGGCGACCTTTTCCACAAGCTAGACGACGCTAAGAAAAACGGTGGTGATGTAGCTACGATTCAAGCTGAAATCGACAATTACGAAACTCACGTAGTTCCAATTATCGCAGATATCGATGCGGGCTTTGGTAACGAAGAAGCAACCTACCTACTTGCAAAGCAAATGATTGAAGCAGGTGCATGCTGTATCCAAATTGAGAACCAAGTATCGGACGCGAAGCAATGTGGTCACCAAGACGGTAAAGTAACCGTGCCACACGAAGACTTCCTAGCGAAAATCAATGCAGTACGCTATGCATTCCTTGAACTGGGTGTTGATGAAGGTGTAATTGTTGCACGTACTGACTCACTAGGTGCTGGTCTTACCCAGAAGATCCCAGTATCTACATCAGAAGGCGACTTAGCTGCTCAGTACAATGCTTTCCTTAAAACTACCGAAGTTGCAGGGGCAGAAGATCTAAGTGAAGGTGACCTAGTTCTTAAGCAAGGTGGCAAACTGGTTAAGCCTGAGCGTCTACCAAACGGCTTGTTCCGCTTTAAAGACAACACAGGTTTTGACCGTGTAGTACTTGACTGCGTAACGTCACTTAAGCACGGCGCTGACTTGCTTTGGATTGAAACTGAAAAGCCTCACGTTGGCCAAATTGCTGAAATGGTTAACGCTATTCGCGAACAAGTACCAAACGCAAAGCTGGTTTATAACAACTCTCCATCATTCAACTGGACGCTTAACTTCCGTCAGCAAGTATTTGATGCCTGGAGTGAAGAAGGTAAAGACGTTTCTGGCTACGACCGCGCGAAACTTATGTCTGCCGACTATGATGACAGCGAGCTAGCAGCTGCGGCCGACGAGAAAATTAAGAGCTTCCAGGCTGACGCAGCACGCGAAGCGGGTATCTTCCACCACCTTATCACGCTACCGACTTATCACACTGCAGCACTGTCTACTGACAACCTTGCAAAAGGTTACTTCGGTGAAGAAGGTATGCTTGCTTATGTACGCGGTGTTCAGCGTCAAGAAATTCGCCAAGGTCTAGCGTGCGTTAAGCACCAAGCGATGGCAGGTTCTGACCTAGGTGATACACACAAAGAGTACTTCTCTGGTGAAGGTGCACTTAAAGCGTCTGGTGAAGATAACACCATGAACCAGTTTGACGTATAACGTGAACAGGCAATGAGTTAAACGGAAAGCATCCCAACCTTTCCTACAGGGCACCTTCGGGTGCCCTTTTTTGTGCGCGTCATTCACTTCACTTATGCTTTTTGCATAAAACAAAAAAAGCCATATTTTTCTAAATTTCATAAAAAAACAATATACCAACTATATTTCAATACCTTATAGGTATAACGGCGGCCAATTTAAGACTAAACGCTTATCTGACATTGAAATAAAAAAGCTTTATAATAGCTATGTTTAATTAGGTTTAAAAAGAGCATTAGAATAATGAATATAGCGAAGGTCGACCTGAATTTATTGGTTTATTTAGATGTGCTGTTGCGCGAAGGAAGTGTAACGAAAGCTGCAAACCAGCTAAGCATTACTCAACCAGCAATGAGTAACGGCCTGAAGCGCCTTCGCGATCTATTTAAAGATCCGCTTTTAGTTCGTACCAGCGATGGGATGACCCCCACCAAGCGTGCGCTTGAGCTACAACCCATTATTCGCGATGTGCTTAGTCGATTGGAAAGCTCTATTCAGCCCGAGACTGATTTCGATCCGTTAACCAGCGACAGAACTTTCCGCATTATGACCAGTGACTATGCAGAGAGTACCTTGTTACTTGAACTCGTTGGAAGACTGGCCGATTTAGCGCCCAATATTACGCTTGATCTTATTACGCCGAGTGACGTGACGTTTCACGATGTCGAGCAAGGTAAAGTGGATATGGCAATTAACCGCTTCGAAGAACTGCCTTTGTCGTTTCACCAAAAAGTTATCTGGTATGACACCTTTAGCTGCGTAATGAGTTCCGACCATCCGCTAGTAGAAAAATGCAACCTAGAAGGCTATTTGAGTGCCCAGCATATTTGGGTGAGTAAAACTGGGTTTGGCGTGGGTGTAGGTATTGATCCAAATGAAGTACAAAAATTGGGTTGGGTTGACGCAGAGCTTACAAAAATCGGAAAACAGCGTGCTATTCGCGTATTTACTCGTCATTACCATGCAGCGCTTCAGATTGCGAAAAAGCAAAAACTTATTGCTACCTTACCAAGCAAAGCGGCACGTTTATTCAAACACGACCCAGATGTGGTGATTAAAGAGCCGCCTTTCGACATACCACCTATTGCACTGAAAATGGCGTGGAGTGCCCTACTTCACCATGACGCAGGTCACATTTGGTTGCGCCGCTTAATCAGCGATGTAGCTAGCGAAATGAATGCGGGCTAAACATTCACAAAATATATGGCAGAAATACAAACCATAAATTAAAAAACTATCTCTATACACACTACACTGGGTGAACAGACAAATGTATAGAGGTAGTTATGCAAGGATATATTACTAGAGGCCGACTACAGGTTGCCGAACAACTCGATAACTTTATTAATGAACAGGCACTTCCTGGCACAGGCGTAGATAAAGACACCTTTTGGCAAGGTGCAGAAACCCTCTTCGAAAAATTCATTCCTCAAAATCGCGCACTATTAGAAAAGCGAGAACAGCTTCAGCGCGCTATTGACGATTATCATAAAGCTGGTAACCCGGTAAACGGAAACGAATATACCGACTTCCTAAAAAGCATTGGTTACCTTGTTGAGCAGCCGTCACAAGTAAGTGCACAAACACAAAATGTAGACGCCGAAATAGCGACAATGGCAGGCCCTCAGTTAGTCGTGCCAATCAACAACGCTCGCTATGCACTTAACGCGGTAAACGCCCGTTGGGGAAGCCTTTACGACGCACTATACGGCACTGACGTCATCAGCAATGAAGGTGGGGCAGAAGCGGGAAAAAGCTACAACCCCGTACGCGGCGCCAAAGTAGTTGCGAAAGCGAAAGACTATCTAGATAGCATGATACCGCTTGCGAAAGGCAGCCACGCTGACGTTACTGAGTATAAGATTGAATCGGGTAAATTGGCGATCACTCTTGTCGACGGCGATGAAACCACCTTAGCAAACACAGAACAATGGCAAGGATACCAAGGTGACATTTGCGCACCGTCAAGCCTGCTATTTGCACACAACGGTCTGCATTTTGAAATTCAATTAGACCCGACTCACCCTATTGGCGAGAGCGATGCCGCAAACGTAAAAGACGTACTGGTTGAAGCTGCATTAACCACTATTATGGACTGCGAAGATTCCGTTGCTGCTGTTGACGCTGAAGACAAAACCTTGGTGTATAGCAACTGGTTAGGCTTAATGAAAGGCTCGCTAAGCATTGAAATGACAAAGGGCGGCAAGCAGCTTGTTCGCGCTATGCATGACGATAGAAGCTACCAGCCGTCTAAACACGCTTCACAAGACGAGCTAAAAGACGGCGAACTAGTACTTTCTGGTCGAAGCCTTATGTTTGTTAGAAACGTGGGCCACCTTATGACTAACAATGCCATGCTCTTTGACGGCGAAGAAGTGCCAGAGGGGATCATGGACGGTTTAGTCACTTCACTTATCGCAAAGCATGATCTTTTAGGAAACAGCAAATTTAAAAACAGCCGCGAAGGCAGTATTTATATTGTTAAACCTAAAATGCACGGGCCAGAAGAAGTTGCATTCTCTAACGCATTGTTTGGTGCTATCGAAGCGATTATCGATGTTCCAGCTAACACCCTTAAAATGGGCATAATGGATGAAGAGCGCCGTACGAGTATTAATCTACAAGCTTGTATTGCAGAGGCTACTTCACGCGTTGTGTTCATTAACACGGGTTTCTTAGACAGAACCGGTGATGAAATTCATACCTCAATGCTTGCCGGCCCTTTTGCAGAAAAAGCCGTGCTCAAGTCTATGGCGTGGATTAAGGCTTATGAAACTGCAAACGTCGCAGTAGGCCTTCGTTGTGGTCTTTCTGGCAAAGCGCAAATTGGTAAGGGCATGTGGCCAATACCTGACGAAATGCAAAATATGATGACCGCCAAAATAGGTCACCCTAAGGCTGGCGCTAATACTGCTTGGGTTCCCTCACCTACTGCAGCAACACTGCACGCGCTTCATTACCACGATGTAAATGTGTTTGACGTTCAAAAGTCGCTTGATGAAAACTTTGATGGCCTTGCTGACATACTTACCATTCCATTGTTAGAAGATGCTTCTACTTTGACGCGTGAAAGTATTAAGCGTGAAATAGACAATAACGTTCAGGGCATTTTAGGCTACGTTGTACGCTGGGTTCACCAAGGCGTAGGCTGCTCGAAAGTTCCTGACATCAACAATGTAGGCTTGATGGAAGACCGCGCGACGTTGCGTATTTCATCTCAGCATATCGCCAACTGGCTAGAGCACGGCATTGTAAGTGTAGATCAGGTAAAAGAGTCTTTGGCTCGTATGGCTGTCTTAGTAGATGAGCAAAATGCGGGGGATCCTGAGTATATCCCTATGGCACCTGATTTAGACAGCTCAATTGGCTTCTTAGCCGCAAGCGATCTAATCTTCAAAGGTAAAGAGCAGCCTAGCGGTTACACAGAACCTTTACTGCACGCCCGTCGCCGCGAAATGAAGGCAAAATTTGCTGCGAGCTAGCACAAAATATGAGGGCTAAGAATTGGAAGCTAAAAGCTATATTCCATACGGTAAAACACCGAAGAATTAGCTAGCTAGTTTCAAGCCTCATCAGGCGCATTTGAATAAGGCTCACTCTGTCAGTAAACAGTAGTGAGCCTTTTTATTTTTTTGTGTGCATTACCAATGCGTTTGCATTTATTGTCGCGACACGTGAAATCACTTCGCAAACACATTCAAAAGCGAATAGTGTAGCGATATGGCAACACTTTAGACTAAAGATATCGCTTATCTCCCCCTTGATACTTTGCTGATAATGCATGAGTAAACTACGCTTTTATAGTGTGGGGCGCAGCGTTTGTTATTCCGTTGGAACTAAACACTTAGCGCAAAGCCTCCTTAATTTGGAGTATGCACGTGCAGATAGCCTCGGCAGCAATACCGAATAATTTATTACAGGCGAACGTCACGCAAATTGTGCCCATCTTTTCAGGTGGAGGAACAAGATTGAGCGCCCATATCGGCATCATTAAAGCGCTGCAGGACATGAACGTAGGCTTCGACACTTTAGTGGGTGTATCAGGTGGCTCGATTATCGCTTCGCTTTACGCCAAAGGTTACACAGTGGAGCAAATGCGAGAGCTCGCACTGGTTACTGATTTCAAGCAATTCACTGAATTTTCACTCGTAAGATTACTCCGGGAAGGCGGACTTTCTTCTGGCGACGTATTTCAACGATGGATTGACGAACAGTTGGAAGGCGCAGTGTTTGCCGACCTCCCACTCAATCTGCATATTCTCGCTACCGACGTAAACGGCGGCGGACCAGTTTTGTTCAACAAACAAACCTCTCCAGATATGAAGGTGTCAGAAGCAGTGCGGTATTCTATGTCGATACCGCTCATCTTCTCGTTTAAACCGTTTAAAGAGCACTTGCTAGTAGACGGCGCTATATTGTCTGAAGATGCGCTGTTTGAAGATTGGCGAGGCGATGGCACGCCATCAGTATGCTTCAGACTGCAAAGCACCGAACAAAAACGTAAGGCCATTAAAAAGAACTTACTTCAACTGCCGCAATACGTCAGCATGCTTATTCGCACGTTTATGACGGCAATATCCAGGGAGTACGTCAATGCGAAGTATTGGCACAATACGGTGGTGGTGAATACCGGGGAGATTTCCGCGGTAGATTTTTCG
>VMHT01023529.1_pt1 | contig 24734 bp, 23 predicted proteins | sample 4693611 | NCBI WGS metagenome assembly VMHT01 (sample SAMN12280063, study PRJNA550983) | marine metagenome | isolation source: seawater sampled from same location over 5 years 0.02-0.2 micron viral filtrate | place: USA: collected off the coast of southern California halfway between the port... ...
ACCAGGGGAAAGGTGCGAGCCGCCGCCTGCGTCGCGAGGAGCGTAAAATTCCGGCCATCATCTACGGTGGCGGTAAAGACGCTACTCCGGTTTCCATCTGGCACAACGAGCTGAAGAAGTCTCTGGAAAACGAAGCGTTCTTCTCCCACGTTCTGACCATCGAGCTGAACGGCAAGAAAGAAAGCGTGATCCTGAAGGATCTGCAGCGTCATCCGTACAAGCCGATTCTGACCCACGCCGACTTCCTGCGCGTCGACAAGGACCACGAGATCCACGTTAACGTGCCGCTGCACTTCCTGAACGAAGAAACAGCTCCGGCCATCAAACTGCATGGCGGCGTAGCCAACCACCAGATCACCGAGGTTGAGGTTATCTGCCTGCCGCAGAACCTGCCCGAGTTCATTGAAGTGGACATGACCGAAGTGGATATGGACCAGGTTGTTCACCTGAGCGACCTGAAACTGCCGAAAGGCGTGCGTATTGCTGCCCTGCTGCAGGGCGAAGACCACGACCTGCCGGTTGTTGCCATCCACAAGCCCCGCGGTGCCAAGGTTGATGACGAAGCCGAAGGCGAAGAAGGCGAGGAAGGCGAAGACAAGGAGTAATCACTCCTGCACGGATAAGGGCAGCGGCCAATGGCACAGGATATTTGCATGGTGGTCGGACTGGGTAACCCCGGTCCCGACTATGAGAATACCCGCCACAATGCCGGTGCCCTGTTCGTGGAAGCTCTGGCCCGCGAAGCGGGCCAGACGCTCCGTCCCGAAAAGAAATACCACGGGCTCTATGCCCGCATCCAGTGGCAGGGCCTGGACCTGCACCTGTTAAACCCCTCCACGTTCATGAACCGCAGCGGCCTGTCTATCAAGGCACTGGCGGACTTCTTCAAGATTCCTGCCGAGCAGATTCTCGTCGCCCACGACGAGCTGGACCTGCCCCCCGGCACCGCAAAATTCAAGAAAGGTGGCGGCCACGGCGGCCATAACGGCCTGCGCGACACCATTGCCCACCTGGGCACCAACAGCTTCCAGCGCCTGCGTATCGGCATCGGCCATCCCGGCGACAGCCGCAAGGTAACCGGCTATGTGCTGGGTCGTCTTGGCAAACGGGAAACCGGTCAGCTTGAAGCCGTCACAGACGAAATCCTGCGGGTATTGCCGGATGCCGCCAACGGCAACCTGGCAGCGGCCATGAACCGCCTGCACAGTTTCCAGGCGGACTGATCCGCCCACACGACCTGCGGCACTCGCACCCGGTGGTTGTCCCCGGTATAATCCGCCCACATTTTCATCACCAATCAGCAGAGGCATTCCATGGGATTCAATTGCGGCATCGTTGGCCTGCCCAACGTCGGCAAATCCACGTTGTTCAACGCACTGACCAAGGCAGGCATTGGCGCAGAGAACTTTCCGTTCTGCACCATTGAGCCGAACGCCGGCGTGGTGCCCATGCCTGACCCGCGGCTGACCAAACTGGCCGAGATCGTCAAGCCGGAGAAAGTGGTTCCCACTGCCATGGAATTTGTGGACATTGCCGGCCTGGTCGCCGGCGCCTCCAAGGGTGAAGGGCTGGGTAACCAGTTCCTGGCGAATATCCGCCAGACCGATGCCATTGCCCACGTGGTGCGCTGTTTCGAGAACGACAATGTCATTCACGTGGCCAACAAGGTGGACCCCACCGCAGACATTGAAGTGATCAACACCGAACTGGCCCTGGCCGATCTGGATACCGTGGAAAAAGCCATCAAGCGGGTCCAGCGTGTCGCCAAGAGTGGCGACAAGGAAGCCAAGGCCCAGCTGGAAATGTTCGAACAACTGCTGCCGGTGCTTAACGAAGGCCAGCCCGTGCGCAGCATGGGCCTGGACAAGGACCAGATGGCACTGATTCGCGAGCTGTGCCTGCTGACCGTCAAGCCCACCATGTACATTGCCAACGTGAATGAAGACGGGTTTGAGAATAATCCCTACCTGGATCAGGTACGAGCCATTGCCGAGCAGGAAAATGCCGTCGTCGTGCCCATCTGTAACAAGATCGAGGCCGAAATCTCCGAGCTGGAAGACGACGAGAAAAGCATGTTCCTGGAAGAAATGGGCATGGACGAACCGGGCCTGGACCGGGTTATCCGCGCCGGCTACAGCCTGCTGGGCCTGCAGACCTATTTCACCGCCGGCGTAAAGGAAGTGCGCGCCTGGACCACCCGCATCGGTGCCACCGCCCCCCAGGCCGCCGGCGTAATCCACACCGACTTCGAGCGCGGTTTTATCCGTGCCGAAGTGGTCAGCTACGAGGATTTTGTCGCCAACAACGGCGAACAGGGTGCCAAGGATGCCGGCAAATGGCGACTGGAAGGCAAGGAATACATCGTCCAGGACGGCGATGTCATTCACTTCCGGTTCAACGTGTAAGCACAACCACGTTATGGCGTTGCCCGGCTGGTGTACCGCCACCGATGACCGCTGGCCCTGGCCCGAATCCGCCGGCCAGCGGGCGCTTGCACAGATCACCTTCGAGGCGGAACAATTGCCTCCCGGCACGCCCGCAACGAAAGAAGATCCCATTCTCCCGGACTCCCTGAGTCACGCAGTTGCCAAGCGACGCGCCGAGTACCTGGCCGGTCGCCTGGCCGCCGGACGGGCCCTTGCCCGACTGGGAGCCGGCACAACCTATCCCGAACGACACCCCGACGGACAACCGCTCTGGCCAGCAGGCTTTACCGGCTCCATCACCCACTCCGGCCCCTGTGCTGCCGCCGCAGTCGCCCGCACCGACGACTACCTTGCCCTGGGACTCGATCTCGAGCCCCTGGTGACCGACCAGGCCGCACAGCGACTCCAGACACGCATCCTGACCCCCGACGAGCGCAGCCGCTTCCACGGCACCCTGACCGCACAACCAGACGAACTGGTCACCACAGTCTTTTCCCTGAAGGAAAGCCTCTTCAAGGCCCTGTTCCCGGTCACAGGCCACCGCTTCTGGTTTCAGGATGCCCAGGTGACAGCTCTAAACAGCGATTCCGCCTGCCTGCAACTCAACAAACCCCTCGCGCCAGAATTCCCCGCCGGCAGCCAATTTGATGCGGCCATCACCCGTACCGAACACGGCATACTCACCATGATCTCCGTCCCCGCCAGCTAATCTCCACACACTTCACCCAAAGGGGTTGACAGCCCCACCCAAAATCCAGAAAATACGCGCCTCGTTTGGGGCCTCGGCCCAAAACGATATGGCAAGGTAGCTCAGTTGGTTAGAGCACGGCACTCATAATGCCGGGGTCGGCGGTTCGACTCCGCCCCTTGCTACCAGAATTAAGAAAGGGTCCTCGCGCAAGCGTGGACCCTTTTTCAATTCTGGCTGACAAAGAGTCGAAGCGCCGAAGGCGGTACGACCGGAGCACGCAACGCGTGCGGAGGAACGTCGGAGCTACGCGACGACGGCCCGAAGGGCGAGGCCGCAGGCCGAGTACTCCGCCCCTTGCTACCAGCATTCAAAAAGCCCGGCTCGTGAGAGTCGGGCTTTTTTCGTTCTGGTGCCCCTCCCATGCGACTATGGCATACTCACTCCCCGGCCAATCAAGAACAATCCAACCGCAAGGAATGTAGTGATGAAACCAGCAACGCTCGCGCTGCACGCAGGGTTCAAGAGCGACCCGACCACCAACGCGGCGACCACGCCGATTTACCAGACCACCTCCTACACCTTCGACGACACCCAGCACGGTGCCGATCTGTTTGATCTGAAGGTACAGGGCAACATTTACACCCGCATCATGAACCCCACCAACGGGGTACTTGAGGAGCGCATGACCGCACTGGAAGGTGGCGTTGGAGCCCTGGCGGTGGCCTCCGGCATGGCGGCGATCACCTATGCCCTGCAGACCATCTGCAAGGTAGGCAACAACATCGTCAGCACCAGCCAGCTCTACGGCGGTACCTATAACCTGTTTGCCCACTCCCTGCCCAACCAGGGTATCGAGTGCAAGATGGTCCCCCACGACGACTTCGCGGCGGTGGAAAACGCCATCGATGACCAGACCCGCGCCCTGTTCTGCGAGTCCATCGGCAACCCGGCGGGCAATGTGGTGGATATCCAGAAGTGGGCGGAGATTGCCCACAAGCATGGCATTCCGCTGATTGTCGATAACACAGTCGCCACCCCGTTCCTGTGCCGTCCGTTCGAGCATGGCGCGGATATCGTGGTTCACTCCCTGACCAAGTACATCGGTGGCCACGGTACCACCGTCGCCGGCGTGGTTGTGGATTCAGGAAAATTCGACTGGAAAGCCAGTGCCGACAAGTTCCCGATGATGAACGAGCCGGACCCCTCCTACCACGGCGTGGTCTACACCGAAGCGCTGGGTGAAGCCGCCTTTATCGGCCGCTGCCGTGTGGTGCCGCTGCGTAACACCGGTTCTGCCCTGTCGCCGTTCAACTCGTTCCTGATCATGCAGGGGCTGGAAACCCTCGCCCTCCGTATGGAGCGCCATTGCGAGAACGCGCAAAAAGTTGCGCAATTCCTGCAGGATCATCCGGCTGTAGAGTGGGTTAACTACGCGGGACTGGATAACAGCCCCTATAAAGCAACCTGTGACAAGATCTGCGGCGGCAAGGCCTCCGGCATTCTGAGTTTCGGCATCAAGGGTGGTCGCGAGAACGGTGCCAAATTCATTGATGCACTGGATATGATCCTGCGACTGGTCAACATCGGCGATGCCAAGTCCCTGGCCTGCCACCCGGCCACCACCACCCACCGCCAGCTCAATGCTGATGAGCTGAAGAGTGCCGGTGTAAGCGAAGACCTGGTGCGGCTGTCCATCGGTATCGAAGATGCCGATGACATCATTGCCGATATCACCCAGGCTCTGGAGAAGTCCCAGGCCTGACCGGCTCTCTCTCCATACCTGCCGGGTACGACCAATGTCGTGCCCGGCGACCCCGTGATTGTCCGTATTTGCCTTGTAAGCACCCTCCCCGCCGATTAACCTTTAGGGATCTCCATTTTCCCAAGAGACCGGCCGGCCGATGAGCGAAAGCGCGAAACCCCGCATTACCAGTGGTTCCAAGTTCCGCAACGAGCATGGCTTTTCCGCCATCAAGGATGGCGTGAAACAGAAAACCGCCGGGCCAACGGATGCCGCGCCCAGGGAACGCAAGCCAAGCTGGTTACGGGCCCGCATGCCGGGCGGCGAGCGCTACGATGCGGTGCGCCGCAATGTGAATGAGCACCGCCTGAGCACTGTCTGCCAGGAATCCCACTGCCCCAATATCGGCGAATGCTGGAATAACGGCACTGCCACCATCATGGTGATGGGGTCGGTATGCACTCGCGCCTGCAAGTTCTGCGCGGTGGACACCGGCAACCCGAAGGGCTGGCTGGATACGGAGGAACCGGAGAACACCGCCAAATCCGTGGAGCTGATGGGCCTGCGCTACATCGTGCTCACCTCCGTGGACCGGGACGATCTGGAAGACGGCGGTGCCGCCCACTATGCCGCCTGTGTATCCGCGATCAAACAGCGCACCCCGGAAGTCGCGGTGGAAGCACTGACTCCGGATTTTGATGCGGTGATGCCCCATGTGGAGCGGGTGGTGGATTCAGGCCTCGATGTGTTTGCCCAGAACGTGGAAACCGTCGAACGGCTCACCAGCCGGGTGCGGGACCCGAGGGCCGGCTACCGCAAGACCCTGGATGTGCTGGAACACGCCAAGAAGCATCGCCCGGACGTGCTCACCAAGACCAGCCTGATGCTGGGCCTGGGGGAAACCGAGGAAGAAATCCTGCAGACCATGGACGACCTGCTGGCGGTGGGTGTCGATATCCTCACCCTGGGCCAGTATCTGCAGCCCACCAAAAACCACCTGCCGGTGGAGCGCTATGTGACTCCCGAGGAGTTCAACCGCTACCGGCAGATCGGCCTTGAGAAAGGCTTCATGGAAGTGCCCTCGGGCCCCATGGTGCGCTCCAGCTACCGGGCAGACCGGGTGTTCGAGAAGAACAACCTTGGTTTATCCGTTCCCCAAGTGCCAACAACTGCCAGCCCGCAGCAGATACCCGTGAAACAGGTCTGAGCTCCGATGGCGCTGGCCTCTTCGGAGGCCTTGCGCTTCGCGTCCAAAAGCCAGACAATTCCGGAGTCGCCCGCCTGGGTGATCAGACTCCAGGAGCTGCCAGGCAGTATCTATTGGCAACACCTCCCGGGAATGTTGAACCAATAACGATGAACGGAATTCTGCTATGAAACGCTTTTCTATCAAGACCGCTGCTATTGCAGCGACCGCTGCTACCGCCATCCTCTCCGCCGGCACTGTTGGTGCCCAGGAATCCCAGTCTCAGTCCAATGACATCATGATGGGTTTCAACCCGTTCCAGGACACCTTCAGCTCAGTCACTGCACCTTCTTACATGATTGGCTTCAAGGCCAGTGAGCAACTGCTGCCTTTCGGCTATGCGGTACTGATTGATGACGAACAGCAATACGGTGACGACACCGTGTTCGGCGTTGGTGCCGGTGCGCGCATGTATCTGGGCGATCTGTCCAACCGTATTCGCCCCTACGCTGGTGCCGCTGCCGGCATCGTCAGTGCTGCGGACACCGGCTTTGGCATCGGTGGCTTCTTTGGCGCTGAAGCGATGATCACCGAGGGCATGTCTGTCAGTGGTCAGGTCGGTGCAGAGATCGTTGATGAAGGATGTGACACCTGCGACAGCGCTTTCGAACTGGGCACTGCAAACGTCATGTTCAACCTGTACTTCTGATCCCTCCCCTGTTACAGCGTGGGGTACCAACCTCACGCTGTGACTCCCGCAAAGCACACATCCCCCGCCGTTTATGGCACACTTTGCCTCCCGCATTATCTGGCAAGGCTGCTGTAACATGACGCTGATAAAAAACCTGTACGAGCGTTTTATACTGCCCCACCCTTTTTGGGTCCTGGGCCTGTTTGCTGTGGTGCTGGTTGTGGCCAGCCTGGGCATTCCCCAATTCCGCCTGGATGCCTCTGCAGAGTCACTGGTGCTGGAGAATGACAAATCCCTGGAGCAATACCGCACCATCAACCAGCGCTTCACCACCTCCGATGACTTCCTGATTGTCACCTACACCCCGGACCACGAATTGTTTTCGCAACAGGGCTTTGACCGGCTCCGGGCCTTACGGGATGAACTGGCTGCCGTTGAGGCAGTCGGCTCGACGAACAGCATCCTCAATGTACCTCTGTTGCACAGCCCGGATCTCACCCTTGATACCGTGGATTCCGAGATACTTACCGTTGATGAGCACAATGTTGACCCCAAAACCGCGCGCCAGGCCCTGCTGAACAACCCCCTCTACCCGAACCTGCTGATCAGCGAGGATGCCGGCACCACGGCCATACAGGTCAACCTGCCCACACCGGAGCGCTACTTCACCCTGCTGGAGCAGCGCAACACCCTGCGGGACAAGGTACAAACCGGCGAGGCCAGTGAACAGGAACAACAGCAACTGGAGCAGGCCAGCAATGCGTTCCGTGACTTCACCGGGCAACTGGATGCCCGCCGGGACAGAACCATAGATACGGTGCGCGACATCCTGGACCGTCACCGGGACCATGCCACCATCCACCTGGGTGGCGTGCCAATGATTGTCGCGGACATGATCCGCTTTATCGAGAACGACCTGTCCACCTTCGGCATCGGGGTACTCGCGTTCCTGCTGATCACCCTGGCCATCATTTTCCGCCAGTGGCGCTGGGTTCTGGTACCGGTGCTGTGCTGTGGCTTTACCGTGTGGCTGGTGGTCGGCTACCTGGGCTGGGCGCAATGGCCCGTTACGGTGATCTCCTCGAACTTTGTCTCGCTGCTGCTGATCATGACCCTGTCCCTGACCATCCACCTGATCGTGCGCTACCGGGAATTCCAGCACGATGAGCCGGAGGCAGAGCCCCGGGACATACTGCATCGCACCCTGCTGGCGATGATCAAACCCTGCTTTTACATGGCGATCACTACCATCGTTGCCTTCGGCTCACTGACCTTCAGCGGCATCCGTCCGGTGATCGATTTCGGCTGGATGATGACCATCGGGCTCGCCCTGGCCTTTTTCATCGCCTTCCTGGTATTCCCGGCACTGCTGCGGCTGTTGCCGCCACCGGTGGACGACCGGGTGCGCTCCGACCGTATACCGTTCACCGACGGCTTTGCCCGCTTTACCGAGAATCATGGCCATGCAGTGATTGTGGGCTCGCTGGTGATTGCTGTGCTGTGCGTATTCGGCATGAACCGGCTGACCGTGGAAAACAGCTTTATCGACTATTTCCATTCCAGCACTGAGATCCATCAGGGCATGGTCACCATCGATAACCGCCTGGGCGGGACCACGCCTCTGGATGTTGTCATTACCGATGATCCGCCACCGGAGTCCGCCCCGGCAGATCCTTTCGCCAGCGACTGTGATCCCTTCGTAGAAGATTGCGGGGGCGGTGAGGAGTACCGGGACACCTGGTACACCTACCAGAAGATGGAAAGACTCCGGGACGTGCACGAATACCTGGACAGCCTGGAGGTGACCGGCAAGGTACAGTCCATTATCACCACCCTGGACCTGCTCGCCCTGATCAATAGCGGCGAACCACTGGACGCCATGCAACTGGCCTTCGTGCCGGCTGCGGTACCGGACAACCTGCAGGACACCCTGCTGACCCCCTACATCTCCGAAGAACATGATCAGACCCGCTTCAGCATACGCCTACTGGAAAGCTCCCCGGACCTGCGCCGGGATGCCCTGCTCGAGCAAATCCGCGCTCATCTGACCGATGAACTGGGTTATGAGGATGATCAGGTACTGTTCACCGGCATGACGGTGATGTACAACAACATGCTGCAGAGCCTGTTCGACTCCCAGATCAAGACGCTTGGCATTGTGTTCCTCGCCATCTCCGCCATGTTCCTGCTGTTGTTCCGCTCACTAAAGCTGGCTCTGATCGGCATGGCACCCAACCTGATTGCGGCGGGCTCCGTGCTGGGGCTGATGGGCTGGCTGGGCATTCCGCTGGATATGATGACCATTACGGTGGCAGCGATTACCGTGGGCATTGCGGTGGATGACACCATCCACTATATCCACCGGTTCCGTACCGAGTTCGAGAAAGATCGGGACTACCTGGCCGCCATGCATCGCAGCCACCGCAGTATCGGCCAGGCCATGTTCTTCACATCGCTGACCATCATCACCGGCTTCTCGATACTGGTGCTGTCCAACTTCCTGCCCACGATCTACTTCGGGGTGTTTACCGGTTTTGCCATGTTCATGGCTCTGGCCGGTGCCCTTACTCTGCTGCCGCGACTGATCATTCTGGTCCGGCCTTTCGGGCCGGAAGCCGGCCGCTGATTTTCTCCGGGCACAAAAAAACCGCCGGCGCATACGCACCGGCGGTTTTTTTCGTTCCGTGGCCCTTGGCCCCGGAAATAAGAGCCCTTACTGGCCCTGCATCTGCTGCTGCATGCGACGCTGTTGCATCTGCTGCTGCATCTGCTGCATGCGCTTGTTCAGTTCGTCACGCTGCTCGTCGGTGAACACGGCATCCACACGCGCCTGCATCAGGGTGGACAGAGCGGTCATTTCACCGGTCAGGTCGCCCAGCTCTTCGGCGTGCTTGCGAATCGCTTCTTCGTCATAGTCCGGCTTGATCTCGGCCTGAACTTTCTGCTGCAACTGCTGTGCCTCCTGCTGAAGCTCGCGAATCTTGCCCTGCATTTCATCCATGATGCCACGGATCTTTGTCTGCTGGTCTTCATCCAGACCAACCATCTGTGCCAGCTGGTCTACCTGATCCGGCTGTCCGCCGCCCTGTTGCTGGGCCATTGCAGGCGATACCAGTCCGAGCATGAGCAGGGCAATTCCAGCCAGTTTAATGAGCTTCATATAGAGGTCTCCGTCTTTCGTTTCATCAGTTCATTGATAGTCGGCTTAACACCCTAAAGCAAAAGCGGGAAAGATTTCACCCCGTGGTCCCCACTTTTTGTAAACAGATCACACCGATCCGCCCGCAAACACCTGAAAACAAAGGACCTGAACTCCGGGTGAAAATTTCTTTAATCCCCGTCATAATGCCGCCTTAATCCCACAGGAGCAGGCAGTATGGCCATCAACTGGTTTCCCGGCCACATGCACAAGGCCCGCAAGGAGATCAAAAAGGTAATGCCGCAGATGGACCTCATCATCGAGGTTCTGGATGCCCGCATTCCTTTCAGCAGCGAAAATCCGCTGGTGCCTTCCCTGCGCGGGGATACGCCTGTCATCAAGGTGCTCAACAAACGCGACCTGGCCGATCCGGAGGTGACTGACCAGTGGGTATCCTGGCTGGAACGGGAGCGGGGTGTCCGGGCGCTGACCCTGACCCACAACCAGCGCACCGAAGCGCTGGGCATTCTGGATCTGGCCCGGGAGATGACCGCCGGCCATGACTACCAGAAGCGTGCCCTGCGGGTGATGATTCTGGGCATTCCCAATGTGGGCAAGTCCACCCTGATCAACACCCTGGCCGGGCGCAGTGCCGCAAAAACCGGCAACGAGCCGGCCGTCACCCGCGCCCAGCAGACCATCAAGCTGCCCGGCAATATCCTGTTATACGACACCCCCGGTTTCCTCTGGCCCAAGCTGTCCCCGGAGGCCTGTGGCTACCGCCTGGCCATTACCGGAGCGATTCGCAGTGCGGTGCTGGATTTCGAGGATGTGGCCCTGTTCGAGGCGGATTTCCTGCTCGCCCACTACCCACAACTGGCCATGGATCGTTTCGACCTCGAGGAACAACCGGCTGACGGGCTGGCACTGATGGATGCCATCGCTGCCCGCCGACGCTTCTTCGCCCGCGGTGGGGTACCGGACCTGCACAAGGTGTCTGAAGTGCTGCTCAACGAATTCCGTAGCGGCCGACTCGGCCGGATCTCCCTGGAAACACCGGAAATAATCGAGCGGGAAAAAGCTGAAGCGGAGCAGCTATAAGACCAAGGTCTATGGCCACATATACGGAGTTTGGCAAAGCGGCCGTTTCGTATTAAGGTAGCCCTTGATGGACATCAATTCCCCCTGGACACATCCGCTATGGCTCAGGCTATCAAACTACACCCGGCTTCAGCGCTGAAGGCATCCTGTCATCAATGCAGCCTGAGCAACCTGTGTCTGCCCCTGGCTGTGGATGAGACAGATCTTGACCGGCTGGAAGACATTATCCAGCAGGGTCGCATCTTCAGCCGGGGTGAACACATCTTCGAGCAGAGCACCCCCTTCCGTTCGGTATTTGCGGTTCGCAGCGGCGCGGTGAAAACGTCGATCATTACCGAAAGCGGCGAGGAACAGGTGACCGGTTTCTACATGCCCGGTGAACTGGTGGGGCTGGACAGCATGAGCAACGAGTCTTATGCCTGTAATGCCAAAGCACTGGAACGCACCAGTATTTGCGAGTTTCCGGTGGAACGGCTGGAGGATCTAACCTCCCGGCTGCCGGGTTTGCAGCACCACTTCTTCCAGCTGATGAGCCAGGAAATCCAGGGCAGCCACCAGCTTTCAATTCTGCTCAGCAAGAACACCGCGGAAGAGCGGATCGCCTCCCTGCTGCTGTCACTGTCCAGCCGTTTCCAGCGTCGCCGCATGTCCGGCACCAGCTTCAGCCTGCCCATGGCCCGCAACGACATTGCCAACTTCCTTGGCCTGGCAGTAGAAACCGTCAGCCGGGTGTTCACCCGCTTCCAGAACCAGGGAGTCATCAAGGCCCGCGGCCGGGAAGTGGAACTGGTAGACCTGGAAGCCCTGCAAATGATTGCCCGGGATCCCGAGCGCCATTCACTCTGATCTCTCTGTAATATAACCCGCCCGCGGCTCAGCTACCGAGGGCGGCACTTTCTGCCAGCAGATCCATTTCTTCCACCAGCCCCTTGCGCCAGGCGAGCTGCTTGATACCAAACGTATTACGGATTTTGGTGCAGTTCAGGCAGGCGTTGGCCGGCTCCAGGGCTGCCCATTCCGGCAGCTCATCCACAATTCGCACGGCTTCGGGAATACCCGGCAGACCAACGATTGCCAGTCCCAGCTCATAGAGCGAAATTTCTTCGCCTCCGGCGTACTGGTAGGTACCCCACACTTCGGCACCACAATCCAGCTGCATGACCAGGGCCGCCAGCACACGGGCCAGATCATGGAACGTGACCGGATGCCCCACACAACGGCCCGGTAGCGCCAGGGTTTCCGCGGTGCGGGCACTACGCTGCACCTTGCGGATAAAGCGCCCCAGGCTCCAGCCGGTACGCAGTATGATGTGGCGGGGCAGCAACGCCCGGATCGCCTGTTCCGCTTCCCACTGCCAGCTCCCCAGCTCGTTACAGGGGTGGCCTGGATTCGAGGTGATGTAGGCACTCTGTTTGCGGCCATCAAATACATAGCAGGAAGAAAGCTGCAGCAAAGCGATATCGTGCTGACTGGCATACTCCGCCAATGCCAGCGGAATGGTGAATACCGCCTTGTGAGTGGCATCCGGGTCACGCTCTGCCGCCTCGGGGTCCGTCATCCAGAGGGCGTTGACGATCAGATCGGTTCCTTCGGGCACCCACTGGTCCAGACCGCCCATGTCGATCTTTTCCGGCTCACTGATCAACAGCGGGCTCACCTGCAACGGGGTCTGCCGCAGGCGTTCCAGCAACAGCCTGCCCAAAGGGCCATAATCGTGTACTACCAGAACATTCACAGAATTACGCTCACTCCAGATTAGCGGTCAGTCGGGCCGGATGTCGCCTGCAGGCGAGCCGGCCATCGCCATTCTACTCTGCTGTCACACTTGTGACAGCCGCTCGTTGCTCCAGCAGCCAATGGCTGCCCGACCCGAGACCATAAAATACTCCCCATACGCTGAGGCTGCCTGGCCAGACCATTTGCGAACAAAGCATACAACAAACAGGAACCGACATGCTGAAACAACAAAGCCATATCGTTGCCCCGATTGAAGACGAGCTGAGAACCCGAGCCATCTATACCGTGCAGGAACTGCGCGAGCGCGGCAAGGCGGACAAGGTGGCCATCGAAAAGCTCAACGACCTGATTTCTGACCTCACGGACGGCGGTCTCGACTTTTTCTTCCTTGAGCCGCTGCGCCGGCTGAACGCCAGCAGCATGATGATGGGCATGGCCAGAATGGGCATCAACAGCATGCACAAGGGTGCAAAGATGGTGGTCCACAAGGTACTGAAGAAACTGGACGACAAAAGCCTGGTATCCATTCTGGACTTTATTGACGAGATCATTCACGAGCCGGAAGCCGCACAGGCTGCCTGAGCCCGTTAACTGGCCGGAGTCACGCCCTGGGAACCCGGGCGGTGACTCCGGTCAGTAATTCGTATCCGATGGTACCGGCGTGTTGCGCCACTTCATCCACACTGATGTTCCTGCCCCACAACTCTACCCGGTCGCCGGGTCTGGCATCCGGCACTGCCGAGAGATCCACCGCCAGCATATCCATCGATACCCGCCCGATCAGTTGCACCCGCTTGCCATTGATAAACGCCGGGGTGCCGGTGCCCGCGTGACGGGGATATCCATCACCGTACCCGATAGCCACGATTCCCATGGGTGTGGGCTGCTGCGCCTGCCAGGTTTCACCGTAACCGACACACTCCCCCGGCTGCAGGGTGCGCACGGCAATCAGTTCAGACTCCAGCGTCATCGCAGGCTCCAGCCCCAGCTCGATGCCTGTTTTCCCGTCTATCGGTGATGCGCCGTAAAGCATGATGCCCGGGCGGCTCCAGTGAAACAGCCGCTGGCCTTCCCGGAAATGCGCTGCGGAGTTCCCCGCACTGAGCGCCTCACCGAGCCAGTCGGCACAAGCACTGGCAAACGCCTCGGTCTGCCGTTCGGCACTGTCGTTGTCCGGCTCGTCGGCGCAGGCAAAGTGGGTCATGAAGCCGCTGAGCGCATCAGCGACCGCAGATGTTGATTCCAGTCGTCCCATAACAGCCGGCAATTCCGCCGGACGGAACCCGAGCCGGTTCATGCCGGTGTTCACCTTGATCCAGAACGCAGGAATGTGATGACCACTGCCCAGCAGCCAGTCAATCTGATAATCGCTGTGCAGTACCGGAGAAAAGCCCGCCTGTGCGCACCGCCTGATGTCTTCGGCGCTGTGCACCCCCTCCAGCAACACAATCGGGTGGGTGAGTCCCGCCCCGCGCAGGGCTTCAGCTTCTTCGATACAGGCCACTGCATAACAGGGCGCTTCATCCGCCAATGCCCGGGCCACCCGCTCGATCCCGTGGCCGTAGCCGTCCGCTTTCACCACCGCCATGGCACGGGCATCGCCGGCCAGCTCACAGGCCAACCGGTAATTGTGCACCAACGCCTTTTCGTCAATCCGGGCAAGGGTATGCCTGGGCATCAGTAATCCCCGCCGTAGTCGCCGTGGGCCAGATCCTCGAACTTGGTGAGGTGCCCCAGGAAGGCCAGGCGGATGGTACCGATCGGACCATTCCGCTGCTTACCGATGATAATTTCGGCGATGCCCTTGTCAGGGGTGTCCTCGTTGTAGACCTCGTCCCGGTAAACAAACATGATCACATCCGCATCCTGCTCACTGGCCCCGGATTCCCGCAGGTCCGAGTTAACCGGCCGCTTGTTGGGTCGTTGTTCCAGGCTCCGGTTAAGCTGGGAGAGCGCCATCACCGGGCAGCTCAACTCCTTCGCAAGGCCCTTGAGGGAGCGGGAAATCTCGGAGATTTCCGCTGTACGACCCTCAGTATTGCCCGGCACCCGCATCAACTGCAGGTAATCCACCATGATCATACCGATCTTGCCGCCGTTCTCCCGGGCAATCCGCCGGGCGCGGGAACGCATTTCGGTGGGGCTGAGCGCCGGGGTGTCGTCAATATACAGGGGCTTGTCCTTGAGCAGACTTACAGCCGAGGTCAGCCGGGGCCAATCGTCCTCTTCCAGCCGGCCACTGCGGATGCGGGTCTGATCGATACGGCCAAGGGAGGACAACATACGCATGACCAGCGCCTCCGCTGGCATCTCCATACTGAACACCAGAATCGGCTCACCGCTTTTCAGCAGCGCATTCTCCACCACGTTCATGGCGAAGGTGGTCTTACCCATGGAAGGACGACCGGCCACAATCAGCAGATCGGCCGGCTGCATACCGGAGGTCCATTCATCGAGGTCGGTAAACCCTGTGGTCAGACCGGTGGTGGCATCGCCGTTTTCGAACAGCTCCTCAATCCGGCCCAGGGTATCCGCCAGCAGAGGGTTGATGGTTTTCGGCCCGGAACCTTCCTTGGCCCTGCCCTCAGCAATACGGAATACATTCCGTTCCGCTTCGTCCAGGATCTCGCTGCTGGTACGCCCCTGGGGATTGAATGCAGAATCAGCAATCTGACCTGAGGCATCCACCAACTGGCGAAGCACCGACCGCTCCTGAACAATCTGGGCGTAGGCGCGGATATTCGCCGCCCCCGGTGTTTTCTCCGCCAGTTCCGCCAGATAGGCCAGCCCACCGGAATCTTCCAGGTCACCTGCCCGCTCAAGAAACTCCGCCAGGGTGACCACATCCAGGGGTTCACCATCCCCTGCCAGGCGCTCAACAGCGCCAAAAATCAACTGGTGATCCTGACGGTAGAAGTCCTTGGCGGTGATGACCTCTGACACGTCGTCAAAACGACGGTTGTCCAGCATCAGGCCGCCCAGCACTGCCTGCTCGGCTTCCAGGGAATGGGGAGGCACCTTGACCCGGCTGGTTTCCGGATCGGCGGTTGTTGTTCTCAGGGTAGGATTGGCCATGAAACGTCTTCAGCTACACGATTGATATATCCGGAACCGGGTCAGAAAGGCACCCGGCAGAATTCAAGCATACCAGAAAGCAACAGGCCCGGAAGCCGCTTATGCGACCCGGGCCTGGTACTGCCTTGCTTTTAAGCTGACGCTACGCGGGATTACTCGGCTACAACGGCCAGAGTGATCGTTACGGTTACGTCAGAGTGCAGCTGCAGCTCGATTTCGTACTCACCGGTTACCCGCAGCGGGCCTTCCGGCAGACGAACTTCGCTCTTCTCTACTTCGGTGCCGGCGGCGGTGATGGCATCAGCGATGTCACGCACACCGATAGAACCGAACAGCTTGCCTTCTTCACCGGCCTTGGAGCTGATGGTGAAGGACTGGCCTTCCAGCTTCTCGGCGCGGGCCTGGGCAGCGGCCAGTTTGTCGGCAGCGGCTTTTTCCAGCTCTGCACGACGCTCTTCGAACGCCTTCAGGTTGTCTTCGGTAGCCGCAACTGCTTTGCCATAAGGCAGCAGGAAGTTGCGACCGTAACCGGCCTTTACCTTGACCTTGTCACCCAGGGAACCCAGGTTTGCAACTTTTTCGAGCAGAATAACTTCCATCTCGTTAACCTCTTCGTGCTTTATTCAACCGGCTCCGAAGCCTTCAAACGACTCCGGATATCCAGCCAGCTATCCACAAATGCCATAACAACCAGAAAAATCATCAGGGACGGCCCCAGCAGCACCAGTGCTACGTAGAACATAACCACCCAGTTCCCACTCAGCCCCTTGATGCCGATAACACCGTGCACCATGGCCAGGCCCGCTATAAACAGCGGCAGACCCGCTGCCCAGGCAAGCAGCACGGTATTGAGTCCGAGCCACTGCGCCGCACCGATGGTACCCACACAGAGGATGGCTACCGGCGGCGACAGCCTGAAGCTGTGGAACTCCTTGCGGAATCCCCCGGGGTTATAAAGCCCCGCCTGCCAGGAACGGGCCAGCATGGTCATCAGCACCCCGGTTACCAGGAATGTGCCCGCCATACTGGCGTTCATCAGGTCCCGTACATAGGCCTCAAGGTCATCCCCCAGGGCTTCTGCCAGTTCCGTATTGTACTGCTGGTAGAACTGCACCCCGGCCTGAACCACTTCGTTCAGCAGCCCCGGGTACAACACCGGCAGCAACAGCCCGGTCACAATCGCCAGAAAGCTGCCACCCAGCAGGGCCTTTTCCCAGGACAGTGTCACCCTCAGCAAACCGGTGATCACCATGACTTCCAGCAATACCGCCAGACTGGTGGGATCCTGGCCGGCTACGGCCCAGCCCATGGAAGGTACCAGTGCCCAGAGCGCAACATTGAGCCCCGAGCCCATGCCCAGCCGGAGTATCACCAGGCCGACCACAGCAGCACCAATCCAGAACAGCAGCGGCACCGCCATCGTGATGGCCGCGACACCCCCGGCTTGCAGGGGACCGCGCATTACAAACTGTGCCAGTGCACGCATGGTCCCGGGTCCTGTCCCCTGATTCTTTTACTTAGTTGTCGTGACTATCCGAGTACGGCAGCAGAGCCAGGTAACGGGCGCGCTTGATAGCGGTAGCCAGCTGGCGCTGATAACGTGCTTTGGTGCCGGTGATGCGGCTGGGCACGATTTTGCCGGTTTCAGTGATGTAACCTTTCAGGGTGTCCAGGTCCTTGTAATCAATTTCCTTTACACCTTCTGCCGTGAAGCGACAGAACTTACGACGTCTGAAAAAACGAGCCATAATTCAACTCCTCAAATCCGGTGATGTTTTACTCTTCTTCGCTCTCGGTCTCGGTATTGCGGCTCTCGGAGCGCTCACCGGACTGTTCGTTACGACGCGGACGGTCATCCCCGCCAGAGCGACGGTCTTCACGGGACTCGGAAGCCTTCATCGGGGACAGCTCGGTGTCCGCACCATCGCGACGGATAATCAGGTCACGGATGATGGCATCGTTGAAACGGAAGTTATGGGTCAGCTCATCCAGGGCGTTCTTGGAACACTCTACGTTCATCAGAACATAGTGAGCCTTGTGAATCTTGTTGATCGGGTACGCCAGGTGACGGCGGCCCCAGTCTTCCAGGCGATGTACCTGACCACCATCTTCTTTCATGAGGCCGGTATAACGCTCGATCATCGCGGGCACCTGCTCGCTCTGATCCGGGTGTACCATAAATACGATTTCGTAGTGACGCATGAGTTCTCCCTACGGTTTATACAGCTTCCGGCAAGGGACCGCGTGGCGGCTTGCAGGAAGCAAGGAGTTGGCAGCCAGGCTGCCGGTTTCTTTACTTCTGTAGTGCTTTGCAGTTTCTCGTTGCCTTTGTTCAGGCAATAAAAAACCACCCCATAAAAAAGGGGTGGTGCATTTTAGGGGCACGGGCGTGGTTATGCAAGTCTCTGGCGTACCGCCTCGTACAGGCAGACCCCGGTGGCCACCGACACATTCAGGCTATCCACCGTGCCCTGCATGGGCAGCTTTACCAGCAAATCGCAGTGTTCCCGGGTCAGCCGGCGCATCCCCTTGCCTTCGGCACCCATAACCAGCGCCAGCGGGCCGGTGAGATCCGCCTGGTAAACAGTCGCTTCCGCCTCTCCCGCAGTGCCGACAACCCACACGCCAAGATCCTGCAACTCCCGCAGGCAGCGGGCCAGGTTAGTGACGCGGATCAGGGGCACCGCTTCGGCGGCACCACAGGCAACCTTGCGGACAGTGGGGCTGAGAGAAGCGGACTTGTCCTTGGGCACAATCACCGCCTGCACACCCGCGGCATCGGCGGTACGCAGGCAGGCACCCAGGTTATGGGGGTCCGTCACGCCATCCAGGATGAGCAGAAACGGCGGCCGGGAGGAGCCATTGAGCATGGCATAGAGATCATCTTCACCCCACTCACGGCTTTCCGAGACGGCTGCAACGATCCCCTGATGCACCCCGGATACCCGTTTGTCGAGCTCACGGCGATGAACCACTTCCCAGGCCACGCCGAGCTGATCCAGCTCGCCGGTAATGCTTTTTACCCGCTTGTCCTGCCGGCCGGTCTGGATCCACACCTGCTGAAGCCGCTCCGGCTCCCGCTTGATCACCGATTCAACGGCATGCCAGCCGAATACAAATTCCTTGCTCACGGATTACTTTCCTGATTTGCGGGACGAACGACGACCGGTTTTCTTCTTGTCCTTCAGGGCCAGCCGGGCCGCTTCTGCAACCAGCTCGTCCCGGGCGGACATGGGTTCGCCCGGCTCGCGGGCAGGCTCTTTATAGCTGTCAGACTGCTTGCGACCGCGATTGCGCCCGGAGCTTTCGCCGCCTTTCGCCGAACCCGACCTTGGCGAGCCAGACTTTCCGGATGCAGCACCCGGACGACCACCACCAGCCTTGCCTTTACCCCGGCCTTTATCACGACCCTTGCCTTCCTTGCGGGCAGGCACATCCAGGGCATCCCGGTCGGCCTTGCGCACCGGCGGGGTGCTGACCAGCTCAAGATCAATCTTGCGGTCGTCCATACCAACCCTGGCAACCTTCACCCGCAGCTCATCACCCAACCGGAAGCTGATACCGGTTCGCTCACCGATCAGGCGGTGCTTGGCAGAATCATGATGGAAGAAATCACCACCGAGGGTGGACACATGCACCAGCCCTTCAATATAGATACCGGACAGCTCCACAAAGAAACCGAACGGCACCACGGCGGCAATCACCCCGTCGTATTCCTCACCCACGTGGTCACTGAGGTACTCACACTTCAGCCAGGCCATCACATCCCGGGTGGCATCGTCTGCCCGGCGCTCGGCCATGGAGGTCTGTTCGCCCAGGCGCTCCATCGAGCCCAGGTCATAGGGATAGTCCGCCAGCTGCGGATCCCGCTTGGGCGGATGCACCACATCTTTCGCGTCTTTCTCGCCATGAATCACGGATTTGATGGCCCGGTGGGCAATCAGGTCCGGATAACGGCGGATCGGCGAGGTGAAATGGGCATAGCTGGGGAAGCCGAGGCCGAAGTGGCCACGCTGTTCCGGACTATAGACCGCCTGGGTCAGGGAACGCAGCAGCACCATCTGGATAACACTCGCATCCGAGCGATCACCGATCTGGGACAGCAGCGCCTGATAGTCTGACGGGCTCGGATCATCGCCACCACCGAGCTGCAGCCCCAGCTCACCGAGGAACAGGCGCACCGCATTCAGCCGCTCTTCCGAAGGCCCGTCATGGACCCGGTAAAGCGCAGGGATGTCGTATTTCTTGAGGAACCGGGCGGTGGCCACGTTGGCGCACAGCATGGATTCTTCCACAATCTTGTGGGCATCGTTACGCTGGACCGGAACGATTTCCTCGATCTTGCGATTGGCATCGAACACCACCTTGGTTTCGGTGGTTTCGAAATCAATGGCACCACGCTCGGTGCGCGCCTTGCGCAGCAGCTTGTAGAGGTTATACAGATTGTGCAGGTGCGGCAGTACGTCCGCATACTGCTCACACAGACGATAGCCCCGCTCGGTATCCGGATGCTCCAGCATGTCGCTGACCTTGTTGTAGGTCAGCCGGGCATGGCTGTGCATCACCGCCTGGTAGAAGTTATAGCTGCTGATGTTGCCAGCGGCGCTGATGGTCATATCCGCCACCATGCACAGGCGATCCACCCCGGGATTCAGTGAGCACAGGCCGTTGGAGAGTTTCTCCGGCAGCATCGGCACCACATGGTCCGGGAAGTACACAGAGGTACTGCGGTTGACCGCCTCTTCGTCGAGCGGCGTATCCGGGCGCACATAGTGGGACACGTCCGCAATTGCCACCACCAGGCGATACCCACCACGAGGGCGCGGCTCGCAATAGATGGCATCATCAAAGTCCCGGGCGGTTTCATCGTCAATGGTCACCAACCGCATGTTGCGGATATCCACCCGGTTCTGCTTGTCCTTCTCCGGCACCTCCTCCGGGATGGCAGCGGTCTGCTCACCCACGGCAGGGGGCCAGCTATGGGGAATATCGTAGGAGCGGATCGCCACATCGATTTCCATCCCCGGAGCCATGTGCTCACCCAACACTTCTGCCACCTTACCCAGGGGCTGAGTCCGACCGGTCGGCTGACGGATGATATCCACCACCACGTACTGACCATGACGAGCCTTGCCGGCATTTTCTTCCGGCACCAGCACCTCGTGGTTGATGCGGGCATTTTCCGGCACCACAAAGGAGATACCGCTCTCCCGGAAGAAACGGCCAACGATCTGCTGGGTGCGATGTTCCAGCACCTCCACTACCTTGCCCTCCCGGCGACCACGATCATCCACCCGGTCCACCCGGGCGGCCACCCGGTCACCGTGGAATACCTGGCGCATCTGCCGGGCACTCAGAAACAGGTCCGAGCCTCCGTCGTCCGGTGTCAGAAATCCGAAACCGTCCCGGTGGCCGATCACCCGACCGGTCACCAGATCCGCCTCTTCAATGGGCAGATAGGCACCTTTGCGGTTACAGATCAACTGACCGTCCCGGCACATGGCAATCAATCGGCGACGCAGGGCTTCAATGCCCTCCTCGCTGTTCTGCCCCAGTTCGTCACAGAGCACCGGGTGCGTTGCCGGAGCACCCCGCTGCGTCAGGTGCTCAATAATGAACTCCCGGCTCTGGATGGGGTTGTCGTACTTTTGCGCCTCACGGTCCGCGTGAGGGTCATTTGTGTTCTTTTTCCTGGAAGCCATTCGGTTCCTTTATCCTGTCAATCGCCTTGAAATCGGATGTTCTGCGATTTGTTAAATGTGCCTGCAGTATAACGCCCGCAACGCCCGCTGCCTAACCAGGGGCGGAAAACCCTTACCCGGGGACAAGCGGGCCACCCGGAAACAACCACAAAAAATCCCCAAAAAATATTTGACAGCTTTTTCCCGAATGATTAAAGTACGCGCCATCGGTTGAGGGGCAACCCTTAATCAGCAACAAACAGCTTGAATTCAACCATAAATTCAGTAAGATAGCTGGAAGTTGTAGTCACCTGCCGAGGTGGTGAAATTGGTAGACACGCTAGCTTCAGGTGCTAGTGGGGGCAACCCCGTGGAGGTTCAAGTCCTCTCCTCGGCACCACTTCCTCCCTCAGGAAGTGGCAAAAGCATCCTCTGAATTCTCCCAGCTACAGCATTTCCTCCCTTTCGCATAAATTATGCTTCCACAGCTGTAATCCTCGAATTTCAATCACTGGGAAAACTTTATGGCTCGCAATCTGGGCCTGAGCCTGACCAGGTATCAATTGGATAAAGGGTTAAAGCTCTCAGTCCGCTGACGGTCTGGTCGCAAAGCGGACATTCAGACCCGAACCGCAATGCCCCCGTTTGAGGCTCGGGTGTGTCATGCGTATCAGGGAAAGTGCATCCACTTTTTAGGAATGTCTGCGGTAACGGGGCAGAACCCGCTACTGGCTACGGGACTGAAGGGTCTTTGGTAGTTAACCTTTGGTTTTTAAGGTGCTCCCAACGACTCGGACCGTAAAATACGATGCTTTGAATCTCTTGAACCTGAACATCACTCCACGCCCAACGGTCCTCTCCTATTCTGGCGACGAAACGGATCGTGTCCTGCCTATATAGACGCTCATATTTGCTTGCATCTGTTCTGAGGTAGAGGTCATAGATAGAGATGTCGTGTACAGTTTTATTACGGTGATGAATCTCCACTCTCTTCGTGTTCTGGTTGAAACGAAGTTGAGCTATCTCATCCCATGAGACGTATTTTTTGTCCTTTCCACTACCCTGACCGTAATAGTAAAGTCTGCGGGTTCTGGGTTCACCAAGTCTATAGAACTGCATAAACCGAATTCCATCGCTGGACAGACCATAGCTGAGGGTACCTATTGGTCCATTTGATTCTAGCATTTGCCGGTATTCCCGTTCAGCTTCTGCGTTGGCCTTAATTTCCTCTGCTGTTGAATAATCGATCGAGAGGTCTAGCTGCCGGGTGCCCTTAATCAAAAAATGAATGCCGGGTCTCCATTTTTGTCGACGCAGATATAGCGCCCAAATGCATTTTTAGTGCTAGGGACTTGTCCAGGCGCTTCACCGATTTGCCATCCGGAGATAGAACAGAACTTTTTTATTCCCTCTCCGATGATTCGAGCCGTCTCTATGTAGTCCTCTCGGTTTGTCTGAGGAAACTCTTTCCGGGCATTTGTCAGAGGACGCAACCAGTACTGAACAAGCGCATGGATATTCTTCGGATACCTTGAAAGTTCTTCGTCGGTGATAGATACCTGGGAACTGAGTGTTAAGGCCGTTGACTCAGGCATTTCAGTTGTATCTGATGTAGCTGCGCAGCCCTTTAGAATAAATATGGTCAGGTAAAGCGCGCAGGTTAAAGCGGCAGTGGAACTCCATTTCATCTTGCTTCTCTGATCTACCGTTTTGGTCAAAGTGTATCAAGATCAAGGAGCGTCTCTTTTTAGAGCCGCAAAATCTGTGCGCAAATTCATACTTCATAGCAATGGTGATTTGCAGAAAAAAGGTATGGATTGTCGTCTTAACTTTAAGTACCAGAGATCGTAAGGTTTTTGAGACGCTGGGTTTTGCCGTGATCGGAGGCTTAACCTAAAGCCTCTTCGAATGTCCACTTTAGCGATCACGGTGGTCGCAAAGCGGACATTCGGATGGCGGGATAACGACTGAGCTCAGGCGCGTTTGAGCCAGCGGGCGCTTTGCGGCAGCATAGCTGCTTACGGATCAAACGCCCCCTCCAGCGATTTGTTGGGTGACATGGCCACCTTAGATGAGATTCGCCCAGGTCGTAGTTCGCTTGCGACGCTTCCAAAGAAATCGCCAACTACAATTGGCACTCTTGGGCAGGCGCTCTCAATAAAACTACGAACAACTGGGGACTTCGCGGTTCCGCCAGTGACGTAGACTACATTCGGCTGGCAGCCCACTTCGTCGTGCATTCATAGATTAAGTGCACGAAACTTTTGGAGTTCACGCTCAATCACTTCTGCGAACTGTGACCTTGAAACCTGAACAATCAAGTTCTCACCTCTCTCGATTCAGCACAATCCCCTTTTATTGGCTCATATCTCGTTCGTGCGACCCAATATGTCCCGCCAACAGACGAACCGGTAGCGGACGTTCCAGAGCCGAACGCAGCCCTCCTACAGACTCTCGGCCTGGCAGGTCTGGGTTTCTCAAGGAAGCTCAGCGGCGATTTTCAATCCGGACCAGGATTGTGACAGGCCCCTCCGATATACAAAGACTCCTCTTTGAATCCAATCTCTTTAAGGGCCTGAAAAGTTGGCCCACCTGACTCAATGCCGTCCAAAGAGACCCATTGGAAGACCATGTTTTTGCCAAGTACAAAGCTTCTGTTTGTTTCTCCAATCGATATTACTGTGTAGTCCTCAAGTTTGGTGATGGCGGTTTCTTCCAGCGTGTTGCAAACTCCGTATGGAAGCCCGCTGGGCGGTATTTTCCCAGTACGCGGATTTCTTCCTTGAGCGCAGTAACCGGGGCGCCAATTCCCATCGCTATCCTTCGTCGCTCTTTCTGTAAATCCAACAAAAAACTTCATCGTGAAAGGATACGTGGAAGTTTGAAGCTCGCCTTCGCTATATTCCAGTCCGACGAGAACCTTTGAGTCGCACTCATAAATCAGTGACTGATAGCCAAGCTCAACCTCAGCCTCGGACCGATCAAATTTACCTTCCGTCGATTTTGGATCAGAATTCTCGAGCGCGGAATTGGTCGGAGCACTGGAGCATCCGGCGATGAGCGGAATCAATAAACAAGGGAAAACGGCAGTGATGCGCATACAGTCTTTTTCTCCTCTTAATTTTTTTCACGCATCTTAATTAATCTAAGGAGGCTCTGAATAAGTCTCAAAATCAGCGATAATACGGTCACCGTCAACCGCACAGGATTCGTTGCCACCATGGATCAGATTACCTTCTCCGAAGCTGAGTACCAGACCAAGAAGC
>VMHT01026627.1_pt1 | contig 24715 bp, 16 predicted proteins | sample 4693611 | NCBI WGS metagenome assembly VMHT01 (sample SAMN12280063, study PRJNA550983) | marine metagenome | isolation source: seawater sampled from same location over 5 years 0.02-0.2 micron viral filtrate | place: USA: collected off the coast of southern California halfway between the port... ...
TACAGGTAATTGGTTTCATAAAACATACACTGCAGCTGAAAATAAAGACAATGATTTCATCCCAATTAGATTACCATGGTTTGTTCATCCAGAGCGAGATCAAGCATGGAGAGATAGACAAGATGAATTACTAGGTGATCCTAGAATTGCAGCTCAAGAGTGTGATTGTGATTTCAGTACATCTGGAGATGTTGTATTCTACAGTGAATGGGTTGAATGGATAAAAGAAACTACTATTCAAGAACCAATGGAGAGAAGAGGCGTTGATCAAAACCTATGGATTTGGGAAGCAGCAGATTACTCTAGAGATTATATGGTAGTAGCGGATGTAGCTAGAGGAGATGGAAAAGATTTCTCTGGATGTCATGTTATTGATGTTGAAACAAACACACAAGTAGCTGAATATAGAGGACAATTAGCACCAAAGGAATTTGGGTATTTCTTAACAGGTCTAGCTACTGAATATAATAATGCAATGTTAGTTGTTGAAAATGCTTCTATAGGATGGGCTACCCTAGATGCAGTGATTGAAAGAGGATATAGAAATTTATATCATTCTCCAAAATCCGATCAATTAACAGCAGAATCATACTTAAAAGTATTTGAAGGTAATTCTGATATGACCCCTGGTTTTACTATGTCAATGAGAACAAGACCTCTATGTATAAATAAATTACGTGAATTTGTAGGAGATCAATCATTAATAATTCGTTCAAAACGTTTATTAAGTGAGATGAGAACATTCATATGGCGTAACGGAAGACCAGAAGCTCAAAGTGGCTATAATGATGATTTGGTTATGCCAATGGCTGTTGGTATGTTCCTACGTGACACGGCTTTAAAATTTCAACAGCAGAGTCAAGATTTAACAAGAGCATCCTTAAATGGTGTAAGAAGTAGCAATACTCCATACCAAGGAGGATACACAGGAAACAGTGTTCAAAATCCATATAATGTAGATATGGGAGGACATAATGAAGATATTAAATGGCTTTTATAGCAAAATAAATTAGTAAAATGGCAGATAAAGGATTATTTCCAAGGTTAAGAAGGTTATTCTCAACAGATGTAGTTTTGAGAAATATTGGTGGAGATCAATTAAAAGTATTTGATGTAAATTCAATACAACAAACTGGAACACTTCAGACAAACTCATTAGTAGACAGATTCAACCGTATATTTACTAATTCCCCTAGCTCATTATATGGGTCTCAAATTAATTTCAACTATCAAACATTAAGACCTACTCTATATTCAGAGTATGATGCAATGGATACAGATGCAATTATTGCTTCTGCTTTAGATATTGTAGCTGATGAAGCAACACTTAAAAATGATATGGGTGAAATACTTCAAATCAGATCATCTGATGAAAACGTACAAAAAATCTTATATAACTTATTTTACGATGTTTTAAATGTAGAATTCAACTTATGGGCTTGGATTAGACAAATGTGTAAGTATGGAGATATGTTCCTAAAACTAGAAGTAGCTGAAAAATTTGGTGTATATAATGTAATACCATATACAGCATATCATATTTCTAGGGATGAAGGAGCAGATCCAGAAAATCCAGCTGAGGTAAAATACAGATTTGATCCTGATGGTGTTGCTTCTTCGGATTACGGTTATTACAATGCTCCAAACCAACCAAATGGTAAAAGTATTTATTTCGATAACTATGAAGTTGCTCATTTCAGATTATTAACAGATATGAATTTTATTCCTTATGGCAGATCATACATCGAGCCTGCTAGGAAATTATTTAAACAATATACTCTAATGGAAGATGCTATGTTAATTCATAGAATAGTTAGAGCACCAGAAAAAAGAATCTACTATATGAATGTGGGAAGCATTCCACCAAATGAAGTAGATGCATTTATGGAAAAAACAGTATCGAAGTTAAAACGTACACCTTATATAGATCAACAAACAGGTGAGTATAACTTAAGATACAACATGCAAAACACACTTGAAGATTTCTACATTCCAGTTAGAGGAAACGATTCATCAACTAAAATCGATACTTTAAATGGTTTACAGTGGGATGGAATTCAGGATGTTGAGTATTTAAGAGATAAGTTATTTGCAGCTCTTAAAGTACCTAAAGCATTTATGGGGTACGATGAAAATACTGATGGTAAAGCTACATTAGCAGCTCAAGACATTAGATTTGCTCGTACAGTTGAAAGAATCCAACGAATAATGGTTTCAGAATTAAACAAAATTGCATTAGTACATTTATATACTCAAGGTTATAGAGATGAGCAATTAGCTAATTTTGAAATTTCATTAACTACTCCATCGATTATATATGATCAGGAGAAAGTTGCTTTAATGAAAGAAAAAATGGATTTGGCTTCTCAAATGATGGATGCTAAATTATTCCCATCTGATTGGATTTATGATAACATATTCCACTTGAGCGAAGATCAATATGATGAATATAGAGATTTAGTTAGAGAAGATACTAAACGTAACTTTAGATTATCTCAGATAGAAGCTGAAGGAAATGATCCACAAGAATCAGGTAAATCATATGGTACACCCCATGACTTAGCTTCATTATATGGTAAAGGTAGAATGGAATCTGATCCAAGTAATGTGCCTGATGGGTATGGTGAAGATGAAAAAGAAGTATTAGGTAGACCAAAAGAAAAAGTATCAAAAAGAAATACACAAGATGATAACTTTGGTAAAGATAGATTAGGATCAAAAGGAATGAAAAATGATGCTAATTCATCAAGTGGTTTAAGACAAAACTTTAAAGGAGGTTCTCCACTTGCTTTAGAAACACTAATAAAATCTATACCTTTTGGTAAAAAGAAAATGGTGTTTGAAGGAGATATTAAAGGAGAATCGCTATTAGATGAATCAAACATTAAAGAATAACACTTTTTCACATATTTATAAAAAAATATATTGATGTATATAAAGCATTCAAAATTCAAAAACACGGGGATCTTATTTGAGATTATTGTAAAGAAAATAACCTCTGATACATTATCAGGAAAAGATTCTCCTGCAACCCAAATATTGAAAAAATATTTCATCAATACTGAATTGGGGAAGGAGTATAGATTATATGAAACTGTTTCTAGAACTAAAGGATCATCAGAAAATAAAGCTAACTCTGTACTAACTACTGTTTTAGAAATGTCTCAAAAGTTAAACAGAACAACTTTAAGAAAAGAAAAGTACAACTTAATCAAAGACTTAAAGGAGCATTATAATTTAGATAGTTTATTTAAAACTAAAATCCACGATTATAAAACACATGCAGCTGTTTATACTCTTCTAGAAGTATACAATTCAGATAAATTATCAAATCCAAACCAAATCATAGACAACAAAGTAACATTATTAGAATCAATGGTTACTAGAGGTGTTGATGCTGGAAAGGTAAAAGAAGATATTATTGAAGAATTTAAATCATATGACAAAGATGTTAGAACATTAACATACTATGTTTTATTGGAAAAATTCAACAGTAAATATGATGACTTAAACGGAAAACAAAAAGAGATATTAAAAGAATTTATCAATTCAGTTGATGATACATCTCACTTAAAATCTTTTTACAATAAAGAAATAGTTGAGATTAAATCTTTGCTATCTAAAGAAATAAAAGTAGTTGAAAATAAAGCACTTCAAATTAAACTAGAAGGAGTTTTAAATCTAATCACTGAATTAGATAAGAGAACTAATATCAAAAGTGATCACTTAGTTGATTTATTACAATACCACAATCTTTTAGAAGAGCTTAAAGTAACTCATGGGTAAATATAGGTATAAAATAAAGGAACAAACAGGCACAATACCTCCAGAAGATTTAGATCCTCAATTTATTAAAAGAATTGAGGATTCTTATGGTCCTATGGATATGGAGAATGATTTCTTTGCTAATGACTTAGAAACTTACTACAAAACCACATCCATATCACCTGAAGGTGGAATTGAGCATAAAATTATCCAATTGGGTAGTTTTAAGAATTCCTTACAAGCCTTACAAAATGCCCTTGAATCCTTAATTGATTTATCTAAATCAAAACAAGGAGAAAACGATAGCACATTAGGAGATTTAGTTTCTAAATTAAAAGATGTTTTTAATAAGTACAGGACACACTTGAGAAAGTCATATCCTGACCAGTATTCGGTCATTAAAAACTTAATCGATGAAATCTCTACAACTGGTGGTGGATCAGGTGCTGCTTCTTTCAGTCCTGGTACTGGGGCCCAATACGCTACTCCATTTGCATTTAATAGAAACAAAAAATCAGATGGAAGTGCTGCTCAATATTATTATAAATTGGGCTATAAAAAAGTACCTAAAAAAATAAAAGGATCGGGGTTGGAAGTTAAAAAACTATATGAAGAAGAAATAGAAGGATCTTCTAATGATACATTCCAAACTCAAAGAATTCAAGCATTTGACTTAATTGAAAAAGAAATTAACGATATTTATAAGATATTGAGCAATGCTAAAAATGAAACTATAAATTATTACAATGAAAATCCAGGATCATATAATGTAATTAAACCTACAGATTTAGTCCTTGATTATATAAAAGATATCAAATCACTATTAATAGACGAATGATGAAACAAAAAACGTTACAAACCCAATATAACCTTATTAAAGAAGGTAAAGGAAATAAAGAAGTTTTCTTGAAGGAAGCTAAAAGAATTTTCCCAAATTATATTCCTAATGCTGCTACATTCAATCAAGCAGAAGTAATCCTATCTCAAAAGAGTATTATCTCTGAAACTGTGTGGGGTGTAACTACTGGTAGAGATGAAAAACCAGATTGGTTTGCTATATTCAATGAGAATATGAATGAAAGTAAGGGTGATGATGAAATAACAGCTTTAGAAAAAGAAGCATCTAAATATAATAAAAATGATGTTCGTTATAAAGAACTTCAAAAGAAAATTGGAGATTTAAAATCCGATAAAGAATATGCACTACCTGGATCTAAAGCTGCAGAGAAATTTAGTGAGTCAATTAATGAAGAAGCTAAAGCGGAAGAAAAGAAAACATCTAAAGAAGTAACGGATTTAGAGGAAAAAAACTTTGACTATAAAGATAAAAAGAACATTGATAACGTCTATGGTGAAGCTTTCTTGAAAGGGTATTACTGTGAAATGAAAAATCCAAAAAACGAGAAAAAAACAGTAGAAGAATTAAAATCAATCGTAGCAAAAAACCTAGCAAAAGATCAATTACATTATGTTAAAGCTGGGCAGTTTGGAGAAGAGGGTGTAGGTTACACGGATGAATTACCAGGATTAAAAGCATCCAAATCAGACCAAATGGAAAAAGTTAAATTAAAAGAAGGTTTTAGAGTTGAATACAAAACAGAGGATGGTGAGAAAGCTAAATCTAGAGTATTTGATAAAAAAGAAGATGCTGAAAAAAAAGAAAAACAATTAGTTGATAAAGGAATTAAACAAGCTAAAGTTGTTAAGTTAGATGAAACTAAAGAATCTTTAAAAGAATATACAGACACTGACTTCTCAGGTCAAGATACATTAATGAAACTTGATGAGCCTTCTTATGAGGCTGAAGGTGCATTTGAGAAATTTTTTCCAATAGGATATGCTAGTCAAGATGACGCTGCAGATGCTTTAATGGCTCATGATAAAAGTCCTATAAAAGCAAGAATGGGACGATATGCTCCAATGTTTGTCCATGTTCAATATCACGAATTTACAGATGAAGCAGGTGAAGAATATAGAGTACACCAAACACAGTACTATAATGGTAATTTTAAGGATCATCCTGATTTTAACCCTAGAGTAACAGTTTTAACTTTAACTAAACTAGCTGATCCAGATGTAAGATTAGGTGAAATAGTTGTTAAAACTGATGAGTATATTAAAGACTTAAAGAATTTAAATGTTGGAGATAGAGTTTCAGAATCAGAAATAGTTGCTGAAGCTAAAAAACCTAAAAAAGAAACAATCGAATCTAAATTAGCTGAAATTGATAAGGCATCTAACATTGTTGCTTTAGAAGCAAAAATTAATGCTATTGCTGAAATGATTGAATCTAAATCTCAAAGACTAGAAATGGTTAATGAAGATTCTGACTTAGCTGAAATGATGGATAAAGCAAAAATCAAAGCAATTCAGAAAGAAATCAAAGAGTTAGAAAAGAGAAAATCCAAAATGGAAAAACTTTACGAAAAATCTTGTGGTAAAAAATACCAACAACAAGAAATCGTAGATGAAACTCAAATCGAAGAAGATAGAAAAGCAAAAGAATATGTTATGTCTATCGAAGATGAAGATGAAAGAGAAGGAGAAATAAAAAGAATGTTTGGATCTGATGACGAAATTTCAGAAGAAAAAATAAACAACTATGAATAAACAAGTACTAATAGAAACCCAATTATTCAAACCTGTAGGTACTCTCTTAACAGAAGGTAAATTATCCGAAAGAGGTAATCCTATAGTTGAAGGTATCTTAGCTACTGCCGAAGTTAAAAACGGAAATGGTAGATATTATTCCAAGGAATTATGGGAAAGAGAAATTGGCAAGTATATGGAACTTGTAGAAGAAAATAGAGCAATGGGTGAGTTAGATCACCCTGAATCTCAAGTTGTAAACTTAAAAAACGTATCACATAACATATCTGATGTATGGTGGGATGGAGATAACGTAATGGGTAAAATAGAAATCTTACCTACTCCATCAGGAAACATTTTAAAAGCATTAATTGAAAGTGGTATTACTTGTGGTGTTTCATCTCGTGGAATGGGTTCATTAGAACAAAGAGGTGAATTAATGGAAGTACAAGATGACTTCGAATTATTATGTTGGGATTTCGTTTCAACACCTTCTAATCCAGGTTCATATATGAATGTAATAAAAGAAGGATTAGAATTAAATAATTTAGATCAATATAGTAAAGTAAATTCAATCATAACAGAAATATTATGTGCGAATGGAAGTTGTTCTTTATAAACACTATTAGACATATATTTTAAAATTAAGCGCTTTCTCAAAAGAATGCGCTTTTTTTTGCGTTTTTGAAAGAATATTATGTACGTATACCCATATAATATGTCATCTCTTATATGACATCTATTTGTTATTTTTAATTCTACATTACGTTTCCAAATAAACGTAGTTTCCAAAAAAAATTTAGGAAAATGAACAGAGACTTTTTTAAAGAGGCCATCGCTGATGCAAAAGCCGTTAAGGAATCAGCCATTGCCAATGCTAAAGCTGCTCTAGAAGAAGCATTAACTCCAGAAATCAAATCTATGCTAGCTGCGAAATTAGAAGAGATGGAAAATGCTTACGAAGGGGAAGATGAAGCAAAAATGAAAGAAGAAGTTGAAATTTCGGAAGAAGAAGTTACCGAAGCTAAAGAAGAAGAAATCGAAGAAACAGTTACTGAAGAAGTTACTGAAGAAATCGAAGAATCTGATGTTGCAGAAGAGATGGACTTAGACGAAATTTTAGCAGAAATCGAAAAAGAGCTTGATGAAGAAACTACTGTTGTAAACGAGGAAGAAATCGAAGAAACAGAAACTGTTACTGAGGAAGATGAAGACGAAGCTGAAGAAGCTGAGGATGAAGAAGCCGATGTTGAAGTTGAAGATGAAGATATCGATCTTGAAGACATGACAGAAGAAGATTTAAAAGCATTTATTGAAAGTGTTATCGAAGACATGGTTGAAGCTGGTGAATTAGAAGCTGGTGAAGAAATGGAAGGTGAAGAAATGGAAGGTGAAGAAGAAATTGAAATTGAAGACGATATGTTGGATATGGGTATGGCTGAATCAACTGAAATTGCTGAAGAAGAAATTGAAGAAGACAATACAGTATCTGAATTAAGATCTGAATTGGAAGAAGCAATTGATACTATCAAAGCACAATCCACTGAACTCAACGAAGTTAATTTGTTAAACGCTAAATTGTTGTATACAAATAAGATTTTTAAAGCAAAATCACTTACTGAATCTCAGAAAGTAAAAGTTTTAACTGCATTTGAAAAAGCTGCTAATGTGAGCGAAGTAAAACTCGTGTTTGAAACATTAACAGAAAGTATAAATGTAAAAATGAAAAGAAAAACTGTAAATGAAGGAATTGTTGGATCTGCTTCTAAAGTAGTATCTACACCTAAAGTTGAAAAACAACCAATTGTTGAATCAAACGAAATGGTGAATAGATTCCAGAAACTTGCAGGTATTATTAAAGACTAAATTTTAGAAAAAAAATGTCACAATTAAACGAATTATTAGAAACTGCTAACCCGTATAAATCACTTCAAAGTGATGCGGCTAGATTAGCAGGAAAATGGGCCAAAACAGGATTATTAGAAGGTCTTGGGTCTGAAACAGACAAGAACAATATGTCTATGATTCTTGAAAACCAAGCTAAGCAATTAGTAATGGAAGAATCAAACACCGGTGGTGGTGGAGGAAGCTTCACACCAGGAACAGGTGCTCAATGGGCAGGTGTTGCTTTACCATTAGTTAGAAAGGTATTTGGACAAATCTCTACTAAAGAGTTTGTTTCAGTTCAACCAATGAACTTACCTTCAGGACTAGTGTTTTATTTAGATTTCCAATATGGATCAACAAAAGCTCCTTTTACAGCTGCTGATTCTATGTATGGTGACCAAGGTGGAAATGCTCCATTTGGGAACGATAGTACAGGTGGTGCTTATGGTGCTGGAAGATTTGGATACTCTATCAACAATACTTCAGCTACTACAGCTGTAGCTGCTACTGCATCTGCAGATTGGTTTGCTGATTTAAATGCTGATGGTGCTTATTCTGCTTCTGTTGCTGCTGGAGATTTAGCAGTATATTCAGTTCCAGTTTCGGCTTTAGGTGCTAATTATGATGCTGAAGCAATTAGAGGTTTCTATTTAACTTCTTCTGCTGTTTCACCTTCAGATATTTTACCTGCATTTACTAGAGTTGATGGTGCTAACATCAAATTCTTAGCTGCTAAAGATTTAGCTGTTGCTACTGATGCTGTTGATGTTGTATTCTCTTTACAACCAACTGACTCTGATAGAGGTGATTTCGAAGATGGGAACACTGCATTAAATGCTGGAAATAACCCAATCGCTATCCCAGAGATTAACGTTCAAATGAGAAGTGAAGCAATCGTTGCTAAAACTAGAAAATTGAAAGCTGTTTGGACTCCTGAGTTCGCTCAAGATTTAAACGCTTACCATTCTTTAGATGCTGAAGCTGAGTTAACTTCAATCATGAGTGAATATATCTCATTAGAGATTGATTTAGAAGTATTAGATATGTTAATAGATTCTGCTGCTGCAGGTACTGAGTACTGGACTGCTGAGAATAATAAAGCATTAGATGGTGCTGGATTTACTAACACTAACTTAGGTTTCTACAACTCTCAAGGACAGTGGTTCCAAACTTTAGGAACTAAAATGCAGAAATTATCTAACATCATTCACCAGAAAACATTAAGAGGTGGAGCTAATTTCCTAGTATGTTCTCCAACAGTTGCTACTGTTTTAGAATCAATCCCAGGATATGCTGCAAACTCTGATGGTGATGTTACTAAACAATCTTATGCATTTGGTGTTCAGAAAGCAGGTGCTATTAATAGCAGATATACTGTTTATAAGAACCCATACATGAAAGAAAACACTATCTTAATGGGTTATAGAGGTGGACAATTCTTGGAAGCAGGTGCTGTATTTGCTCCATATGTACCATTAATCATGACTCCATTAGTTTATGATCCAGATACTTTCACACCAAGAAAGGGATTATTAACTAGATACGCTAAGAAAGTAGTTAGACCAGAATTTTATGGTAAGATCTATGTAAGTGGATTGAATACTTTATAATAGAGTATAATATATAATTTGAAGAGGGGCGCTATTTGCGCCCCTTTTTTTTTATGTAAAATTGGTTGGAACTCTTCCTATAATTTTTCATATTTATAATTAAACCCCTACATAAATGTTATGTGATCTTATCACAAACAAAATTATTTAGAAACAATGGATGAAAAGAATTACAAAACCACAGATCTTTATTTAGCCGCTTTCCTTAGGTTAAATAATCAAAAATTAAAAGTAGAAAAGGAAAAAGGGAAAGCAAGTTTTGTATTTAAAGAAAGTGAGGAACTTTCAAAATTAGTTAGTAGTTATTTAGTTGAAGAAGCTACGTGTAATCCACTAGCATATACTAATGCTATTAAAAATTTAAAAAACCTAATTTATAATATGTAAAAATTAAGATACTATGCAAGGAATTTCAATCACAACTCAAATGTTAGCCCAATTAATGGTAGTAGAGATAAAACTACATTACCAACATACTGGAGGATTTGATACAATGGAAATTCCTGTAGGTCAAAAATATCAAAATTTACATAAACACTTTGGAATAGATAAACTCCAATTAGAACTATCAGATGAAAACTGTTATAATCATGTTAAATCTGGATATAATTCAACTACCGGTAAATATATGGTGTATATTACACTAAATAAAAGCAACTTAACTATAGACGGTTTATTACATGAACTTAAACATGCCTATGTTGATTGGTGCATTTACAACAGTGGGGGTAGGTCAATTAAAGATACAAGAGAAGCAAAACAACTCTACACAGATGACTTTGAGAAATTAATGTCTAAAGATAGAAAAAAGCTTCCAAAATTGGCAGAAGTAGTAGAATTATATTATTTTGCTTCAAAATTAGAAATACCAGCCTTTTTAGAAAATCATTATTTCGACCCTAATGTGGTTAGATATGATGAGGTAGCTAAAGAGATGGTAAATTTTGAGGTAGAAAAATATCTTGATTGTGAAGATGAATTTTTACTTCTTAAAGAGTATGACATTCCAAAAATTAAACATCATAAATCTTTAGAGTCATTTTTAAATTACTCGCAATATCATTTACTTAATCGCGGGAAGTACATTTTAAAGAAAATTGATAAAGTTAACAAACTAAAAGAAGGACTTAAAAAGCCTTAAGACAAGTAATTTTATATACCTTTATGGTATGTATAACCGTACAATGAGAATTGTTCATATTTATATTTAAATTTATTACCAGTACTATATTACATGACGGTTAATTCTTAACCCTCAACTTACCACATTTATATTTCAATTTATATTCCAAACAAAAACTATGAATTAGTTTTTTGGTGAGAACAATCACTTTTATTTATTTTAAATTTTTTATATAATGGAAAAATTATTTTTACTTATGCCTGATGGTTTATCGGGTACAAGAATTGATTTGGATAGCCAATCTAGCAAAAAACTAACAAATGCTGAGATTATTAGTCCAACAGGAATTACAAAAGAAGATCTACCAGAATTAGTTGAGAACTTAGCTGAGTTATCTAAGGCTGACAAAGACTTAGGTAAAAGGATTGATGAGGTACTTCACAACATTGACCCTGAAGCTTTAGATTCATTAACTGAGATTGTAGCTGCTTTCACATCTGCGGATGATGACTTAAATGCAACAATATTAGACTTAGTGAAAACTGTTAGAGGTGAATTTGCTGCTGCTGATGATGCTATTAAAGCTGAAGTTGGATACGAAAGTAGAGGTTCAATTTCTAATGATCTTTATGGAGATTATTCAGATGCTGCTGAACCAGTTTTAGCAATTGAAGAGGAATTAGTAGAAGCTCAAGAAGAAAGAGCTACTTACGAAGCAGAATTAGCAAAACTTGAAAACGATGGGGCTGACCAAGCTGTAATTGAGAAGAAAGAGGCTGATATTGAGGGAGCAAATAAAAGACTTGCTGAATTAAAGTCTAATTTAAAGGATTTTGATTTCCCATTCTTACCTAAAAATGAAGTTAACTTTATTGCATGGGCTGATGCTCAACACAATGAAGATCATTCATCTGCAAGAGAAGCACTTGCTAATATTGTTGGTGATAATAAAGATGCTTCTGAGAATGCTGATGCTGCAATTATTACTGCTGTTGGGTATGATGCCAGAGGTACATCTTCTGGTAATAAGTATGCAGAGTATATTAATGAAGCAACAAATGCTGAACAAATTCAATCAGAAATTGATTCAATTAATGAGACTTTAGCTCAAATGCAAAAAGAATTAGCGGATGCAGAAGATAATGATGCACCTGCTGAACATATTGCTAGTATTGAAGCTAACATTGCAGCTGAAAATAAAGTAAAAGCTGAAAGAGAAGATTCTTTAGAATCTATTTCAGGTTTCTTACCTGCAAATGAAGTTAACTTTATTGCATGGGCTGATAGTAAAACAGCTGATGATATTAAGGATAACTTAGGTCAAATTGGTCAAGATATTTTCGCTACTAATGAAGCTTTAGCAGCTGGTGATGCCGTTGTTGTTGCTGCTGTTGGATATGATGACAGAGGTAATTTCTCTGAAGCAGAATATACATCTTACAAGAGTGAAATGGCAGTAGGTGAACAACTTCAAATGCAAATTGATGAAATTGATGCTAATTTAGCTCAATTACAAAAAGAATTAGCAGATGCTGATCCTGAGGATGCTGAACATATTGATAATATTGAAGCTAACATTGCAGCTGAAAATAAATCAAAATCTGAATTTCAAGCTGAATTAGAATCTTATTCATCATTCTTACCTAAAAATGAAGTTAACTTCATTGCATGGTTAGAAGATAAATCAAGAAAATTAGTTTCTTCTGTTGATGAATCACTTAACTCTAAGATAAAAGAAGAAAAAGCTGCTTCTGATAAAGCTGATGCTGCAATTATTACTGCTGTTGGATATCAAGATAGAGGTGAGAAATCTAAAGCTAGACATGCTGAGTATGAAGCTGCTGCAAATACTTATGATCCTCAAGATCTAGAAGATGCTGGAGAATATGTAGATGAGGCTGAAGCAGAAAGAGACAATGTTCAAGCTGCATTAGATAAAGCTATTAAGGATGGTGCTGATCAAACTCAGATAGATAAAATTCAAGCTGATCTTGATGCTGCTAATGAGGAACTTGATTCTGCTAATGCTGAAATGGAGAATGCTATAGCTTCTGCTAATGCAATTGTACCTTTCATACCAGTAAATGAAGTTAACTTCATTGCATGGGCTGATGCTCAAGATAAGGCTGGATTAGAGGGTACTATTAAATCTACAGATAGAAAATTATCTGATAGAATTGATTTCATAGTTAAAAATTCTGAACCTGAAGCTTTAGATTCATTAACTGAAATCGTAGCTGCTTTCCAATCTTCTGATAGCGACTTAAGTAATGCTTTCAATGAGATAGCTAAGAATATTAGAAGTGAATTTGCTGCTGCTGATACAAAGGTTAGAGATGAGTTTGCTACTGCTGACACTGCTTTAAGTTCTTCTTTCGCAGGTGCTTTAACTACTGAAGCTTCTGATATTAGAGGAGAGTTTGCTACTGCTGACACTGCTTTAAGTTCTTCTTTCGCTGCTGATTTAGCTACTGAGGTTACTAGAGCTGAAGATGAAGAAGGAAAAATTAGAACTGAGTTTGCTACTGCTGACACTGCTTTAAGTTCTTCTTTCGCTACTGATTTATCTACTGAAATACAAGCTAGAATAGATGGGGATAATGCTTTAGATGATAAGATATCTGCTATTATTACTAATGATTATGGAGATGCTTTAGATTCATTCTCTGAAGTTGAAGAAGGTGTTAATACTGGATTTATAGCATTGAAACAAATGATCATGGACGTAGCTGCTGGATCTGTTGAAAAAGTACTTTCTTCTCCAGTATCTGATGGTGTTGAAGTTAACTATACTGTTTCAACTGAGAAACCAAAAGTATTCGTTAATGGTATGCTTCAAGTAGAAGCTGTTGATTATACAGTTGCTGCTGGTTCTCCAGATGCAGATGGACATGCAACAATGGTAGTTACTTTCGGTACTGCTCCAGTTAGTGGTGCTCAGTTAGTTATTGCTGGTGTTGAATCTAAGCATACTTCAGGGTATGATGCTCCTGTAGTATTTGGAGATAGTGGTCCTCAATCATAATCACAACCTTAACCTAAGATAATATTTTATATTATTTTGTATAGGAAGAAAAGGGGGAGTCGTAAGACTCCCCTTTTTTATTATTATGTAAATTGAAATTATTTTTTCCAACGTATATTAAGGCTATCGGCTGCAAACTTACAACCAACTAAACCACCAAATAACATTAATATCATTATGCTATATGCAGCATTTTCACTTGCCATTAAACTATAATTCCATAACCCGTGATATAAAATACCACAACTAACTCCCATAACCGAGTAAATAAAAGTTTTAAATCGAGGATATCTATTAGTAAACATATTGAAGATAGAACGACTGAATTTAGCAGATCTAATTTGACCTAACGCAAACCAATATCCAGCTAACAAACCAAATATCATATGAGATAAAGTAGAAGTTACTTGTCTTATGATTAATGTTTCATGTCCATATTTCTGCAGATAACTTATATTTTCAATCATAGCAAAACCCAGACCAACCATACCACAATAGAACATATTTCCTATAGGATGATTGTCTTCATCTTTTTTACTAATAAACCAAATACCTAAAAATGCTAAAAATTTAGCAATTTCTTCTCTAGGCGCAACTTCTAAAAACCAATAATCAATCCCTGGTTTTATAAATAAAAATTGAGGTTCATAAGGAAACCCAACTGTAATTATTCTATGAAAGCTAATTGAAATAACACCCCCAATTAGATATCGAACAGCTGTTTTGAGATTAATTGATTTAAATGGTGATGTCCAGTATATGATTAAAACATACAGTACTGGAGGTAACACCACTAATAATAATAATTCTAAAGGATCCATAATTTTTTATTTTATTAAGTAAAATATATTTATTTTGTTGTAACTAGTTTTAAATTTTTTATCTTTCAATTCATTCACTCTATCATCTCTCCTTAAAGGTTTCCGTCTACATATAAATAAACAACCCTCGGGTAATATATCAATAATCATTTTTGATAATTCTGCGTCATACATTGTATTATCACAATAAACTACTGTAGCATCGCTAACATCACAATTAAGAAAAGACTCGTGAATATAACTAATGTTATCCATATCTTTACAATATGTTTCTTTAATATAGTTAGCACCTTTCATTCTTTCTTTCGATAATTCAATACCACAAGATTTTTTAGGACTATATTGTAAACCTATATGAGCTACCATTTTTCCTAACCCACACCCTAAATCATAAAATACTGTATTTTCATCAAAATAGTCTTTAAATTCATCTACTATTCCATTTGTAGATATTTGAGTTACTTCCCCATAAATTGAATATTCTTCTCTATCAAATTTTGTTTTATTTCCATATTGTCCAAAAGAATTTATTTTATAGATTTTTTCTAAGATTTTATTTAAGTTTTCCATTGTTTTTCCTGTTTTTTTATTTAAATCAGGAAATTTTTTATTTACGTAAGTATTCATTATTTTTTCTTGCATCTCTTCATTTCCCTCTGCTTTATACCACAACCATAACCATGAAGTCTCTTTTCCTTTAACTTCATCCTGTTTTTCCTTAATTAGTTGTTTTATAAATTCTATTTCATCCTCCCCCAAATCAACATCTATATTAATTTGTTGGGCAACAAATGCGAGCTGAACTATGTTATTTTCTTCATATGCTTCTTTAGCCAAAACATAGAAATGAACTAAATCCTCAGAATTAACTTTATCAGGATGTGTTTTTTTCATTATCTCACGAAACATTGTTTTTAACCGTTTTTTAGTCTCATCAGATAATAAATCATCCTCTATCTTTTTTTTGATAGGTTTTTTCTCTTTCGGTTTAGATTCTTTTCTATCCTTATCTTTAATATCCTCTTTAGATTTTTTTTCCTCCTCTTTTTCACTAACTTTACTAGTTTTTTCTAGAAAAGATTCCATGAATTGAGGTTGATATTCATCTATAATTTCATCTTTCAATTCTTCATCTGTTAAAAGATAACTATATTCTAACAATAACTTCTTTATTTCTAATTGTTTAAGTTTATCTCCCATAGTTATAAATATTAAATGAATCTACATTCAACTTTTCTTTGTTTTCTACATTAAAAATGTGGCTTTTTAGGATAGAGTTTGTATATTTATGTGTTGAGAAAAGTAATTAATATTTAAAATTAATATCATACTTAAACAACGTCCATAAGTGTTTTAAGTTTTTAGGAAGTTCCATAAATTGGAGCTTTCTTTTTCCATATTTATAACCAAAATACTATGGCAAACATCCCAATATGGCCCGGATCATCTTCATTTGCAACAGGAAGTACTCCTTTTGGATTTTATGATGCAGATACTGACTTTCAAACTGATGCCGACAAAGTAGCAAATTTTTGCGCTTTGCGATTGGGATACCCTTTGACTGAAGTAGAATTACAAGATAAAAGTTTCTATACCGCTTTTGAAGAGGCAATTACAACGTATGGAAATGAGGTATATGCTTATTTAGTGAGACAGAACTACCTATCTTTAGAAGGCGCTACTACTGGTTCGAATCTGAATAATGCAATAGTCTCCCCTAACCTGGGAACTGTTATAAAAATCAGTGAGCAGTATGGTACTGAAGCAGGTACTGGGGGGACAACAGATTGGCATACGGGATCTTTAGCATTAGATAAACATGTTCAAGATTATGATTTAGAAGTATGGGCTAGCCAAAGTGGAATAACTTCAGGTGATTTAGAAATTAAAAGAGTATTTTATGAATCACCACCTGCAATTGTAAAATTCTTTGATCCTTATGCAGGTACAGGAACAGGTATGATGAATATGATGGATAGTTTTGGGTGGGGTGGTTACTCTCCAGCTGTAAACTTCCTAATGATGCCTATGAATTTTGATATACAAACAATTCAAGCAATTGAATTGAATGATCAAATTAGAAAATCAAATTACTCTTTTGAAATACAAAATAATAAATTAAGAATATTTCCTATACCAACAACTACTGGAAGTTTATACTTCCAATATCTACTTAAATCAGAAAGAGTATCAAATAGTATAGATTTAGATGCAAGTGCATCTATATCGAATGTTTCAAACGTTCCTTATACAAATCCAATATATGCTGAAATTAATTCTATAGGTAGAAGTTGGATATTTGAATACACATTAACTTTAGCTAAAGAAATGTTAGGATATGTTAGAGGTAAATACTCTTCTGTTCCTATTCCAGATGCTGAAGTAACATTAAACCAACAAGACTTATTGTCTTCTGCAACTGCAGATAAAACAGCATTAATTGAAAAATTAAGAGCATACTTAGATGAAACATCTAGGGAAAAGTTATTAGAAAGACGATCATTAGAATCTGATTATCTTAATAAAGAATTAAATAACGTACCATTCCCAATTTATATAGGTTAAGATGGCAAGATACGGAAGCGAAAGAGACATAAGCCTATTCAGACACCTGAATAGAGAATTGATGGGAGATATAATAACTCAGCAATGCTCAATCTATAAATTTAAATTAGACGAAACTAAGGTTAATATTTATGGTGAAGCTGCAGGTGAAAAATATTATATGGGTCCTGTATTATTTAATTGTTTGGTAGAAAGAAGAGATCAAGAATACCCAGAAACTGACTTAGGTACAGACTTCAATTGGGGTGCTAATTTCAAATTCTTAAGAGATGATTTAGTAGACAGCGATGTAGTACCTGAAGTTGGAGATATAATTTTATATGAAGAAGGTTATTATGAAGTTGATTCAATAATAACTAACCAATATTATATGGGTAAAAATCCAGATTATCCAAATAGTCCAAACCCACTTAACCCAGATTTAGATAAATTTGGTTATAATGTTTCGATTATTTGTCAAACACATTATGTTCCTGCTGATAAAGTAGGTATAACTAGAGAAAGATTAATCTAATGGCTGAAAGAGGAAAAACACCACAACCAAAGACTCAAAGAGAAATAAGCATATCTCAACATACTGCTTATGATGTCTCTAGAGGTAATCCTAATGATATCACCCCAGATATTGAAAATAGAGGTAATCAAACTTCAATGAGGGGAGATAATGTGGAAACGTTTACTCTTGGTTTAAAAGATATAGATGAAGCTATCATGTATTACTTAGATGAAATCATCAAACCTACAGTAATGCAAAATGGTGTAGCTCAAAAAGTACCTATTATTTATGGTTCTCCTGAAAGATGGAAGCAAATCCAAAAAGATGGGTATTATAGGGATAAGAAAGGTAAAATAATGATGCCTATTATCTCATTTAAGAGAAATAATATAGTTAAAGATAGAACAGTAGCAAATAAATTGGATGCAAATAATCCAAATAATGTTAGTGTTTATCAAAAACCCTATAGCCGAGAAAATGCATATGATAAATTCAATGTATTAAATAATAGAAAACCACAAAAAGATTTATACGTTGTTATAGTTCCAGATTATGTTACTGTATCGTATGATTTTGTTATATCTACTTATTATGTAGAGCAAATGAATAAATTAATTGAAGCTATAAACTATGCTTCAGATTCATATTGGGGAGATAAAGAAAGATTTAAGTTTAGAGCTCGAATCGATTCATATGATACACCAATTGAATTAAATCAAGGTGGAGAAAGAGTAGTTAAAACTACATTTTCACTTAAATTATATGGTTATTTGGTACCCGATACAGTACAAAAACAATTGAATACTGTAACAAAATTCCACAATAAAACAAAACTTAAATTTAATTTTGAGGTAGTTGATAGATTAAACCTAGGAGCTGGAGAGGATGGAGATGGTTCTTCATTAACTTCAACAGAAGATGGGTTTGGTTTAGCAAAAGATGGATCTTCCCTAAGATCTGGATCTACATCTAGTTCTAATTTTCCATATATTCATGTAGATAAAGAAGTATTAGCAGGAACTATGGATGGGGTAAATAAAGTATTCACTTTAACAAACACTCCTATAGATTGCTCAGAATTAATATTTTTAAATGGTCTATTTATAGACAATAAAGTAGCAGGCGATTACACAATCACAGGAAATGAGATAACATTATTAAATCCTCCATCTCCAGGAAGTACTCTTATTGCCCACTATAGATATGAAAACACTTAACACTATTTATAATAAATTATAAAAAATGGCTAAACAATTAAGTAAAGCAGGTATATTAGAAGGATTATTGATTGAGGCACAGCATGTAACTCAATCAATTGATGCATTTTCAGGAGAAGAAGCATATGATATAACATTATCAGGTTCTTATACCCTAACAGGATCGATGTATACTACAGATACAGTATATTCAAATAACTTTCAAGCTAGTACAGCATTAACAATAGTAGGTAATTCAGTTCCTGACTCTCCTTTAATATTGAATAAAGACAATAATAATTATATCTCATTCAAACCCTCATTAGGAGGTGGTAATAGAGGATATGTTGGGTTTTTATCAAGTGAACTTCGTCTAACTAATAATGGGGCTGGAGGTATAAATTTAAGATCAAATGGTGGGGATGGATTATTAATTGACTCATCCCAAAATGTATTAATTCCAAGTGGATCTTTAACTGTAAATGATCAAACTAATATTAATGATAAATTAATTGTTAAAAATGGTGCTACTTCTCAAATAGAATTACATAGAGATGGAGAAAGTTTATTATACTGGTATAGTACTAATGGATCTTCTTCTAGAAGTTATATCGGAAGTGGAGCAGCTAATGATCATGTTTTTAGATTATATAATAGTGATGATATATCAAATGTAGAAATATATTCTTCAGGATCAAAAGCTATTACTATTAATAAAGACCAAAAAGTAACTCTCCCTAATGGTAGTTTAGCTATTAGTGGTAGTGCACATGCTAAAATTAATCTTTATGATCAATCACATAATAATTATATAAATTGGTTTTATGGAAATGGAAATATAAGAGGTTATTTAGGATTTACAGCCGCTAGTACTTTTCAATTTAGTTCTAGTGCTACATTTAAAATAAATACACCTTCAATCATTTCTCCAAATGCTAATTTAACATTAACCAATGGTGATATAACACTAACTAATGGTTCATTTAATGGTGAAGGATCAGGAAGCTTTTCTGGAAGCTTTTTTGGAGATGGTAGTGGATTAACAGGTACTACTACTGAGTGGGATGGTACAAGAGATGGAGATGCAGAAATTACAGGTAGTTTAACCCTAACAGATGAATTAAACTTTCCCTACGACAATGGTTCAACGATAACTTACCCTCATATAATTACCCAAGGAGAAGATGTTTTCCCTCTTGTATTTAAAAATGGTATGACAGGTCAAGCTGCTAAGCATATCTATCAATTCCGAGGAAGTGGTAATAAAACTAAACTTAGTATATATGAAGGAGGAAAAGTTGAAATTGGAGTAAGTGGCTCTAACCCTTCAGGTTCCTTAGAGATTAATGACTCATATGCCCTAGGTACTGTTCCTGCATTAAGTAGTGATTACTCACAATTTTCAGTTATTAAAACCACTACATCAGGAGAACCTACACATGGATTAATAGCAGCACCTATTAATACTGGAGGGTTTATGTTACAGAATCAATACTTAGGAACCTATCCAAATGAAGCTTTAGCTCTCTTACTTAACCCTAAAGGAGGAAATGTTGGTGTTGGGACATCTAATCCTACTTCAAGACTTACAGTAACTGATGAAGGTTATTCTTCACAAATAGCTATAAAAAATGATAGATCAGGTAGTATTTTAGAATGGGTTTCGGGATCAGGTGATCGAAGAGCTTATATAGGACCTTCTGTTAGTAATACTGGAGGTGGATCTTTTCAACAGTTTACTATATTAGCTGATTATGGACTTGGTGGGGAACGAATTCCTATTTCAATGTATACAGGTGGATCAGAAAGTTTTCGAATAGATACAGATGGGAAAGCTATTATATCGGGAAATAATCCATCTTCAATCCCATCCCTAGGAGATTCAGGATCTCAATTTATAGTTGCAAATAGATCTAAAAACTATGGTTTACAAATAGGAGTATTAGGTAGTGGTATATCTTACATGCAATCTGCTGTCATAGATGGTAGTCCAACTACTGCATATCAGTTACTACTTAACCCTAGAGGAGGAAATGTTGGTGTAGGAACAGTAGCATCAAATTTAGCTTCTTCATTTGTAGTTGATGGAGATGTAAGAGCAGATTCTTTTGGAACATATATTGATGATGTATATCATAATAGAACAAGTGTAATGTTTCCTGAAGGAGGTACCTATTCACGTACTGGTACAGAAACAGGACGAATAGCAGTAAAACTTCCTGATTTTACTAATGTCGGTTCAAATATGCAATCTCAAGTTAGAGGTGTAATTAAAGTCCAAACAGACTCTAAATATAGAACTTTTGATGTTAATTTTAGTTTTTATCTTTATGCTAGTAATAATGGTACTTCTGTATCAAAAAGACAAATTACTTGGGATGCAGTATGGATTACAGGTGAACCTGGTAATTTTGATTTAAACTTCCCAGTTATGTTGGCTATTGATAATTCAGATGATAGAGCAACTATTTTAATTGGTGAAGATGACACCTCATGGACTCGACATAAAATCCAAGTAACAGACATACAAGTATCACCACAATCAAACCATGCAGTCTTAGGAGCTTTAGAAGTATGGAACAAAGGTTGGGATGTTGATATAAGTGCATTACCTGATACTGACTATAATAATGGGTATATAGCTAGACGATATCATAATAGCACATCAAATTCAAATTGGTATAGAAGTGGTACTAATTTATTATATAATACAGGTAATGTTGGGATAGGTATTACAAATCCAAGTGAAAAACTTGAAATTGATGGTACTCTTGGATTTAGAGAAGGAGCTAGTACTTCTCATAGAATTTTTCCATCTACTCTTAATTTTGTATTTAAAAGTTCTGGAACATCTACTGCTACTAATTCAATATTTGAATTTCAAGGGAGTTCTTCTAAACCAAAACTTAATATATATGAAGGAGGAAAAGTTGATATTGGTGGTGATCAAGATAAACCTTCAGGATCTTTAGAAATAAGAAATGTATTTGCCCCAAGTTCACCTAGTACTCTAAGTAATAATGCCTCCAATTTTTCAATATTTAGAACCAATAACTCAGGAATCTCTTTATATGGGTTAATATCTCAAGTACTTAATAACGGTAATGTTTATTTCCAAGCTCAAAGAGTAGATAGTACTCTTACAGCATATGATATATTACTTAACCCTAAAGGTGGAAATGTTGGTATAGGAACTCTAGAACCTACATCTAAATTACATATTGAGGATGCAGATGCAGGAGGAACTTTTAAAGCTTTAGAGTTGCATAACAATACATCAGATACTGCAGGCACAAAAACCCGAATAGAATTACCAGTGTTTAATGGTAATGGGGGAGGTGTTATTGAAGAAATAGGTAACTCTCAAGATGGATATCGTTTAAATATATTCCAATCTCAGGATAGTGGTGAAATGTCATTTGGTACTGGAGGTGATAATGAACGTATACGTATTGATAGTACTGGTCTGGTTGGTATAGGAACTACAGATCCTAGAACAAAACTCCATGTTCAAGGTAAAATTTCAGGTAGTAATTTAGATATATCAGGAACATCTGAATTTGGTGATGATGTTACTGTAGATGGTATAGTTTCAGGAAGTGATTTCCAATATACCTCAAATCATTCAACAATTCCAGGTACTTTATTAAAGATGTCTATCTTAGAAGGAACTGGTTATGGTATAGGAAGTGTTAATAATTCAATTGAGGTAGGTAATAGTACTACTCAAATACAAATAGGAACTGGAAGTAATACAAAATATGCGGCTATTGATTTTGCAGTCCCTCCAAGTGGGCAAGTACTGATTGAAGTAGAATTTGATATTATATCTTCTACCTCAACATTAAATTCCAGTAACTATTTAAAATTTAAAGTAGGATTATTTGATGGTTATTGGGCTTCCTCCCCAACACAATATAGTACTATATATACTATTATTAACGAGGATAGTTTTAAGGGTGCACTCCAATGTAAAGCTCAATTTTATATATCAGGTTTAACTCCAGGTACGACAAAGCAATACTGGCTTAAAGCAATAAATGCAATTTCTAATGAAACTGTTGAAGTGTATGCAGGTAAATCTAATAATTCTTCCAATTGGACTAGTACTTCTCAAAACGAAACAAGGGCAAGACCATTAATAATGAAAGCTTTTGATATAGGTGGGAAAGTAGAAATAAATAGTACAACATCTCTTCCATCTTTCCCAACATAATCTATTCCCTAATAGTAGGAGAAGAATAAAAAATACATTAAAATAAAATAAATAATATTTATAACAAAATATAAAGATGGCTATAATTTTAAGAACAGTCAAAGGATCGGAGTTGACATTTGCGGAAGTAGATGGCAATTTCGAATCCTTATTCTACTCTAGTTCCTTTGATGGAACTAATCTAGTATTATATACTACAGGTAGTACTTCCCAAAGTATAGATTTATCTACTTTAACAGTAGACACGGGATCTCTCATGGTAACAGGGTCTATATTAAACGGTACTTTAACTTTCACCAAAGGCGACGGCTCAACATTTGACCTTGTATATAACACAGGAAGCTACAGCGGTAGTTTTGAAGGTGATGGCTCACTTTTAACTGGGTTGGTATCATCATCATATGCTTTAAGTGCATCTCATGCTCAAAGTGGAGGTGATGTATCTATCTCGTCAACTCCTGCTAATAATCAATTAGCAGTATGGATATCTGCTAATACTATTGAAGGTGATTCTAATCTTACTTGGACTGGCTCTACTTTAAAAATAAAAAGCAATAATGCATTACAGCCTAATAATTTTTCATCAATTACTGGTAATTATCTTGCCAGTCAAGTTGAAACTGATGATGCCAATTGTTTATTATACGGATATGGTGCAAGTAATTCTGGAGAATTAGTATTAGCTAGTGCAAGAGGAACTATTGCTTCACCAACAGCTGTACAATCGGGAGATAGTCTTGGAGAGGTTCAAGGTTTTGGGCATACAGGAACTGGTTTTAGACTAGGTGGAAGAATACTATTCTTAGCAGGTGAAGACTATCAAGAAGGTACTAACTATGGAACAACATTTTCTTTAAGACTAAACCCAAATGGTTCAACTTCAGCTATACAGAGATATTTAATTAATGGGGATGGAAATCATACTCTTACTGGTAATGTCACAATTACAGGTGATGTTACAGGTTCAATTTTTACAGGTTCATTTGTTGGAGATGGTAGTGGATTAACTGGATTAATATCATCATCATATGCTCAAACAGCTTCATATGTAGAAACTGCCCAAACAGCATCTTATGTAGAAACAGCTCAAACAGCTTCATATGTAGAAACAGCTCAAACAGCTTCATTCGTAACTACTGCTCAAACCGCAAGTTATGTAAATGCTTCAAATATAGATGGTACTGTTGCCAATGCAACAAGTGCTTCACATGCTTTAACGGCTTCATATGTAGAAACAGCTCAAACAGCTTCATTCGTAACTACTGCTCAAACAGCATCTTATGTAGAAACAGCTCAAACAGCTTCATATGTAGGTGCTGCAAATATAGATGGTACTGTTGCCAATGCAACAAGTGCTTCACATGCTTTAACGGCTTCATATGTAGAAACAGCTCAAACAGCTTCATTCGTAACTACTGCTCA
>VMHT01006400.1_pt1 | contig 24713 bp, 19 predicted proteins | sample 4693611 | NCBI WGS metagenome assembly VMHT01 (sample SAMN12280063, study PRJNA550983) | marine metagenome | isolation source: seawater sampled from same location over 5 years 0.02-0.2 micron viral filtrate | place: USA: collected off the coast of southern California halfway between the port... ...
CGGCATCAGGTTCAGTGCTCTTTGACCGGCTCCACACCCGGTGCTTCCGGATCTGGGGTAAAGCCGAGAATGTGAGTGCGCTCAATCAGGAAATACAACACCGCACCGGTGGCCAGACCCCAGCCTGCACCGTACACCGCCAGTACCACGCCCATGGTGCCGGCAATACCGCGTTCGGTGTTGTTTTCCAGTTGCTCCAGGCCCACCATCAGACAGATGTAGCCAGTCAGCAGCAGTGTCAGCGACAGGGCAATCGGCAGCACCGGCTGGAAGAAGCTCACGAGCGGCAGCACAAACAGTGCGATGAAGCCTGTAATCCAGAAGGTGCCACCACCGCTGTAGATGGAATCCATGGCATTACGGCCATACTTGTAGCGCTCGGCCATGGTGGCGGTCACCGCCGTCCAGATCGGGCCAGCCAGGCCAGGGTAAGGTGCGAAGAATGCGTGGCCGCCATTACGGATAGCGGTCACCAGGTGCACGCGGTCCACGCTGTTGTCGATGTCTTCGTCTTTGCGCAGGTGGTCGACACGGTTCATCAGGGACTGACCAACCACGATGTCACCGAAGGCAATGACGTAGGCAATGACTGCGGTCGGAATCGCATACAGGAATACATTCAGATCCGGGAAACCAACGCTAAACGGCAGATAGTTCCACAACTGGTCGAACGCTGGCTTGGTAATCCCCCACTCAACATTCGGCACATCGTATTCGCCGGTGGCAAAGCCCACCAGAATGGCCACCACCATGCCCGGCACCATGCCGTAGTTGGCAATCTTGCGGGCCAGCACGTTCTTGTCAACAAAGCCTTTGAACGAGACGGAGAACATCAGATACAGACACACCAGGCCACCCACGATCAGGGAGATCGGCGTGTTGGCCAGGCGGCCGCCGGCCTCGATTTCACCCATCAATGCCGCAATACCGGCACCGATAATAATACCGCCCTTCATGGAGCGCGGAATCCAGTTAACCAGTTTACTGCCCAGCCGGGTCACGCCCAGAATCAGGAAGATCAGGAACACCAGGAACTGCAATGCAAACAGCGCCTGGATGGCCTCAGGACCGGGTTCATAATCGGAAAGGAACAGCAGCACCACCGGAATACCCGGGGTAATCCAGCCGGGCACCAGAGGCACACCCAGCAAGGCTGGCAGCATAAAGCCGATACCGCAGATCACCACGTAGGCAAGGGCCACGTCGTAGGGAACACCGAGATATTTTTCCAGCAGAGGGATCATGGCCAGACTGACCACGAACATGATCAGCGCCTGCACCATCTCCGCGAATTCCCAGCGGTAATGTACAAACGGAAGACGAACTTTGAAGGGACCAGCAGGCCAATACGGCTGCTCTTCACCATTTTTTCTGTGGAACATTTGCATAAAGAAACCTCCAGACACCGTGTTTCAGGCGCCAGCCAGTGTTGTTTTTGTGGAGAGGTGTGGCTGCGCCGGCAGGCGCAGCCGTCATGGGATTCAGTTCAGGTCTTTGGCCTGGTCCCTCAGTACGAACTTCTGGATCTTGCCGGTTGAGGTTTTCGGCAGCTCCGTGAAGACCACGGTCTTGGGCACCTTGAACCGGGCCAGGTGCTCGCGGCAGAAGTTGATGATGTCGTCTTCGGACACATCCCCGGCTTCCGGCTTCAGGGTGATGAAGGCGCAGGGGGTTTCGCCCCACTTCTCATCAGGCCGGGCAACCACCGCCGCTTCCAGTACGGCCGGATGGCGATAGAGGGTATCTTCCACTTCGATGGTGGAAATGTTCTCACCCCCGGAAATAATGATGTCTTTCAGACGATCCTTGATTTCCATGTAACCGTCTTCGTGCCAGACCGCCAGGTCTCCGGTGTGGAACCAGCCGCCCCGGAAGGCTTCTTCGGTGGCTTTGGGATTCTTCAGGTAGCCCTTCATTACGGTGTTGCCGCGCAGGAAGATCTCACCGATGGTCTTGCCGTCTTTAGGCACCGGCTGCATGGTGTTCGGGTCTGCCACCATGGTGCCTCCCAGCGTGTGATAACGCACACCCTGGCGAGCCTTAACCTTGGCACGTTCCTGCAACGGCAGCTCGTCCCACTCGGATTTCCAGGCACAGACGGTGACCGGGCCGTAGACTTCGGTCAGGCCGTACACGTGGGTCACCTTGATGCCCATTTCCTCAATGGCACCGATCACCTGCGCGGGGGGCGCAGCGCCGGCGGTCATCGACTTCACCTCGTGGTCGATCCCCGCCTTGGCAGCCGGAGAGGCGTTCAGCAGTGCGTTCAACACAATCGGTGCACCACACATGTGGGTAACCTGATGGTCACGAATCAGCTGCAAAATCTTCTCCGGGTCTACCCGGCGCAGGCACACGTGGGTACCGGCCATGGCGGTAATGGTCCAGGGGAAACACCAGCCATTGCAGTGAAACATCGGAAGCGTCCACAGGTACACCGGGTGCATGTCCATGGACCACACCGTCTGGTTGCCCAGCGCGTTGATGTAGGCACCGCGGTGATGGTACACCACGCCTTTGGGATTACCGGTGGTGCCGGAGGTGTAGTTCAGTGAAATGGCATCCCACTCATTATCCGGGAAACTCCACTGAAACTGCGGGTCCCCTTCCTGCAGGAAGGCCTCGTAATCCAGATCGCTGACCTGAACGCCCTCACCATATTCCGGGTCATCCACGTCAATCACCAGCGGCTTGTGCTCCAGATGGCGCACCGCGTCCTTGATCACCTGACCGAACTCCCGGTCAGCAATCACCACCTTGGCTTCGCCATGCTCCAGCATGAAGGCGATGGCTTCGGCATCCAGGCGAACGTTCAGGGTATTGAGCACGGCACCGATCATAGGGATGCCGAAATGGCACTCCACCATGGCCGGAATGTTCGGCAGCATCACGGCAACGGTGTCGCCCCGGCCGATTCCACGGCCTTTCAGGGCAGATGCCAGGCGCAGACAACGGTCGTAGGTTTCAGCCCAGGTGCGGCGGATAGCACCGTGAATAATGGCCGGGTAATCCGGATACACACTGGCCGTGCGCTCGATAAAATCTATGGGGGATTGAACAGCGTAGTTCGCGTCCCGGGGCTCTAGGCCCTGGTCAAAGATCGACGTCATTGGCGTGGTCCTCTAACTCGGATGTTGTTCTTATGGCGTATTCAGAAGAATCGCTAAAGCAGCTATAATCAGCATTGCCGAAAATGGTAGACCACAGCAAAATTACTAGAAACTCTACCATGGTATTATGGGAATACTTCTATAAAACATGACAGATCCCAACAATTCTCGACAAATCAATCTCCTACTGGACAGCGACCCGCAACCCACGCTGATTCTGGCAGCCGACGCCACGGTATCCGACTGCAACCGTGCCACCCGTGAGTTGCTCACTATCAGTAAAGCACAGACACCAGATGCTTTGTTACCGGTAAACACTCAGGCGCTGGTGCAGGCGGCCATCGGCCAGGGCCGGGCCATTGAGGATGTGGAGTCACGGTTCAGTGATCGAATCGTTCTGTGGAGCTTTATTCCCCTGCCAGAGGGCACGCAGGTTCTGGTGCGCGGGCGCGATGCCACCAACGACATTCGGGATCAGGAGCAGGCGGTCCGCTCCAACCGGCTTTACCGCCTGATCACTGAAAACACCACCGACCTGATCTCCCGGCATGCCCCGGATGGCCGTTTTATCGACGCCACGCCCGCCTCCTGGCGGCTGCTGGGATACTGGCCCGAAGAGCTGCGCGGCAAAGCCCTGGAAGACGTTTTCCAGGGGGAGAATCTGGCCGAAGAGCTGGCACAAACCCGCCACCGCCTGCGGGAAGACGGCTACGCCACCCTCACTCTGGAACTCCATCACCGGGACGGCAGCCGCCGCTGGTTCGAAATTGCCAGCCGGGCCATCCGCGAGACATACACCGGTGCCGTAGTCGAAGTGATCAGTGTCTCCCGTGATATTACGGCCCGGGTAGAATCGGAAGAGCAGAACCGCCGACTGGCAGACGAGCTGGCCCATACCGCCCGCCTGGCCACCCTGGGCGAGCTCGCCTCGAGCATTGCTCATGAAATGAACCAGCCGCTGGCCTCCATCGTCAATTTCGCCAGCGCCAGCCAGCGTTTTCTCAAGGAAGCGGACAAACATCCGGACCGTCTGCTGAAAGTGGACGACGGTCTGCAGAAGATCGTACATCATGCCAACCGGGCCTCAGAAGTCATCAAACGGCTACGAGCTTTCCTGCGCAAGGGCCAGAAGCGCATGGCACCGGTCTCGCTCAATGCCGTTATCAGCGACGTAGTGAAACTGTGCCAGTGGGAAGCTGAAAAAAACGGGGTCCGGTTACAGGAGTATCTGGCCGCCGATTCTCCCGTGATTACCGCAGACCCGGTTCTGCTGGAGCAGGTATTGATCAATCTGGTCCGTAACGGCATAGAAGCCAATGTCGAAGCCCGTGGCGAAACCGGCCGGCTGTCCCATATCGTGGTGACCACCTGCATCAACGATCAGCGCGAAACCCTGATCCAGGTCACCGACGAGGGCACGGGCCTGGATGACGAAGGCATACGCCAGATGTTTCAGCCGTTTTTCACCAGCAAACCCAAAGGCCTGGGGCTCGGGCTTTCCATGAGCCGTTCGATTATCGAAGGTTTTGGCGGCTTTCTCGACGCCATACCCGCCGAAACCGGCGGGCTGTCATTGATCTGTCGATTCCCGCCTAACCAGCACCGACTCGCCCCAAATCGCACCGCAGATTTCGCACATCCGCCAGGAGAAAAACCCTGATGCCAGACACGCACAACACGGTCTACGTGGTCGACGACGACGCCGGCATGCTTGAATCCACCCAGTGGCTACTGGAATCAGTGGGGCTGAAGGTGAAAGCCTACAGCGATGGCCGCCAGTTTCTGGATGCGGTGGAAGACCAGCGCCCTGGCTGCGTGGTTCTGGATATCCGTATGCCGGGGCTGGGGGGGTTGAACGTACAGGAAGAGTTGCAGAAACGAGGCCTGGACGTGCCGATCATCTTTGTTTCCGGCCACGCCGACGTGCCCATTGTGGTACGGGCCTTCAAGTCCGGGGCTTTTGACTTCATCGAAAAACCATTCAACGAACAATTGTTGCTGGACAGTGTGCAACAAGCCCTTCAGGACGCCGACGATCCTGTACCAAACGCAACGCCTGCTGCCAGTACCGAAGCATTGATTGCCAGCATGACCCGCCGGGAAAAGGATGTATTCCTGCCCCTGGCCCAGGGTTACACCAGCAAGGAAATTGCCGAGCAGCTGGATGTCAGCGTCAAGACCATCGACCTGTACCGGGCCCGGGTGATGAAGCGCCTTGGTGCGGAGCGTCTGCCAGACGTGACCGGCCTGGCCATTGCCGCGGGTCTGTTGAACCCGCTCGAACTCAGGCCGCCCGCTCAGCCAGAATGACGCTGGACTTCGTGGGCCAGGGAGCCAAGTCGTATCACCGCGGTCTCCAGCCGGTCTGTCCAGGGATTGCCACCGTTCAGTCGCAGGCAGTTCTCGAACTTGTTGGTGGTTGAGAACATCAGCCCCGGTGCCACGTTGATGTTTTCGGCCCGGGCGCGCCGATACACTTCAGTACCGGACACACCGTCCGGCAGCTGCACCCAGAGCACAAACCCTCCCTGTGGCCTGCTGACCGCCGTGCCCTCCGGGAACGACCGGGCCACGGACGAACGCAGCCGTTCGGTCGCCTCCCGGTAGTGTTGGCGGGCAGCCCGCAGATAGCGATCGTAACCGCCCTGCTCCAGAAAATGCGCCACCGCCAGCTGTGGAATGGACGAGGTTGCCAGGTTGACAAAATATTTGTGCTGGCGGGCACTGGCCATGTGTCGGCCGGGGATCATCCAGCCCAGTCTCAGGCCCGGTGAAATGGTTTTGGAGAAGGAGCTGCAGTAGATCACGTTGTCTGCGCGATCAAAGGCCTTGGCCGGCCGCGGTCGCTCACCGGTGTGGTACAGATCGCCATAGATATCGTCTTCAATCAACGGCACATTGGCAGCCGCCATCATGGCCACCAGCTGCTGCTTGCGCTCGTCCGTCATCCGGGCGCCCATGGGATTACTGTGGTTCGGCACCACCACACAGGCTTTCAGGGGCCACTGCTCCAGGGCCAGCTGAAGCCCCTCCAGGCTGATACCATCGGAGGGATGGGTCGGAATCTCAATCACCCGGAGCCCCACCACTTCCAGCGCCTGCAGGATTCCCGGAAAGGAAGGCGATTCCACCGCCACAATGTCGCCGGGCTGGGTGACCGCTCGCAGGGCCAGGATGATGGCCTCCTGAGCACCATTGGTGGCGAGCACATCGTCTGGCGAAATCGGCACGCCGAGGCTGGCCATGCGTTGGGCAATCTGCCGGCGAAAGGATTCCTTGCCGGGGAAGGCGTAGTCCAGGGTTTCCAGGCCCCGCCGGGCAGCCCACAAGGTGCTCTGCTGGATCTGCCGCAGCGGCAGGTAATCCGGGTGCGGTATGGCGGTTGCCAACGGCACCATGCGCTTTTGCTCGTCCGCGCACAGATCCAGTGTCATTTCCCGGGCAGACACCGGCAGCGGCTGGCTGCGTTGTTCCGACATTCTGGGTTCCGGCACGTCCCTGGCAGGCAACTTTACGAAATAGCCACTGCGCTCCCTGGCCTGCAGATAGCCACGGGCTTCCAGCGTCTGGTGGGCCTGAAGCACTGTGGAAATGCTGACACCGAACTGGCGGCTGAGCACCCGAACCCCGGGCAACCGCTCACCCTCCCGGTAAACGCCATCACGGATCAGCCCCTGCAGCTGATCTGCTACCTGATTATAAAGCACACCCATGGTCTTCTCCCTGTTTGCAGTGGCCAATCAAGGTCTATTGCAGCAGATCCGGCGTCAATTCAGGCAGTACAGATTGGCTACTTTTCGGCCAGCACAGTTCAGATTACAGGTTATCTGTACCGATTCAATGCCTGGCTAACTGAATCTGTTATGGCAACACGGATAAGCGAACAATAGAGCCATCCACTGAAGAGGGAGTTTCACCATGGCACACGCACAGCAAGCCCACGAGTGTTTTAATCAACAACCGGATAGACCCAGAGCCAGTCGGAAGGATCTGTTCAACCTTGCCGGTGCAGACGCTACGACAGGCAACGGTCTCCACCTCAAAACCATACAAGGGCTGGCCCGGGATGGTATCCGGGTAATCCCGGCCGGCCACAACCACTGGATTCTCACCGGCAACCGCCCGCTGCCGGAAGTCCACTGCTACAGTGAGCAGGAATTACAGCGCTTCGCCCGTTCGCCAGCCAGACATTATCTGACCAACCTCAACAGGGAGAACCTATGAACACCACACCGATTTATCAGGTCGATGCCTTTACCAACACCCTGTTCGGCGGTAATCCGGCGGCCGTTATGCCGCTGGACCAATGGCTGCCAGACGAGCGGATGCAGGCAATAGCGCTGGAGAATAACCTGTCGGAGACTGCGTTCCTGGTGCCGTTGCCAGAGTCTGACCGGGCGGATTTTCACATCCGCTGGTTCACCCCTGCGGTGGAAGTACCGTTATGTGGCCATGCCACACTGGCCTCGGCGTGGGTGGTGTTCAACCGGCTGAGCTGGCCGGCCGACACCGTGAATTTTCACTCCAGAAGTGGTCCATTGGCTGTTACCCGCCGGGCAGAAGGCTGGCTGGAGCTGGATTTCCCGAACCTGCCCTTCGAGCACAGGCCAACGCCGGCGCTGATTCTGGAGGCTTTGCCTGGGGCACCTGGCGAGTCTTTCTACGTGCCTAACGACACCAATTACATGGTGGTGCTGGATTCCGAAAACGAGGTGCGGAGCGCAACTCCGGACAACCGCAAACTGGCCGAGCTGGGCAACCAGGGCCTGATTGTGACCGCGCCGGGAACGGACTGCGATTTTGTCAGCCGCTATTTCGCTCCCGGCGCCGGTATCGACGAGGACCCCGTGACCGGTTCCATCCACAGCGTGTTGGTGCCCTACTGGGCTGAGAAGCTTGGTAAAACGGGACTCAGGGCTCGCCAGGTTTCTGCCCGCGGCGGCGAACTGCGCTGCGAGCTCCGGGGCGAGCGGGTCGCCATCTCTGGCCAGGCAGCCTTCTACATGGAAGGCTCCGTTCACCTGCCGTGAGGCTGGTATACTGCCCGGCGTTCTTCACCAACGGCGGGTAGTATCATGGCAGGTTCATCCTCAGCGTATGACGTAATCATCATCGGCGCCGGCGCAGCAGGGCTGATGTGTGCGGCAACCGCCGGCTACCGTGGTCGGCATGTGCTGGTGCTGGACCATGCCAACAAACCGGGCAAGAAGATTCTGATGTCCGGCGGCGGGCGCTGTAATTTCACCAATCTGAACAGCACACCCGCCAATTTCCTCTCGGACAATCCCCATTACTGTATCTCGGCGTTGAAGCGGTACACGCCCCAGGATTTCCTCGAACTGGTGGATCGACACGGCGTCGAGTACGAAGAGAAAGCGCCCGGTCAGTTGTTCTGCCGGGACAGCGCCAAAGATGTCCTCAATGTTCTGCTGACCGAATGTGAATGGGCGGGCGCGGAGATCCGGCTGAAGACCCAGATTCAGAAGGTACGGGAGGTGGCCGGTGGCTATCAGGTTGTGACCGGCAGCGGCGTGCTGAGCTGCGAATCTCTGGTGGTTGCCTGCGGCGGCCTGTCCATTCCCACCATGGGCGCGACCGGATTCGGTTATGAGCTTGCCAGAAAATTCGGGTTGAACATTCTGCCGACCCGGGCCGGGCTGGTGCCCTTTACCCTGCAACCGGAGCTGAAACAGCAACTGGCACCACTCTCGGGCGTCAGTTGCCCTGTGGATGCCCACTGCCACAACCAGCATTTCCGCGAGCCCATGCTGGTGACGCACCGGGGGCTGAGTGGCCCGGCCATGTTGCAGGTGTCCAGCTACTGGCGGCCGGGGGATGAGGTGCACATCAACCTGTTGCCCGGCCTGCGTATTCAGGAGGACCTGCTGGCACTTCGCAGGCAAAAGCCGCAATCCACTCTGGCGCAGTATCTCAACCAGCATCTGCCCAAACGTTTCGCCCAGGCATTTAATGAACTTCAGGGCTGGCAGGGCCCACTGCAAGGCTGCAGCAATCAGGACATCGAGCAGATTGCCGACACTCTGGGCAACTGGACGGTGAAACCTGCCGGCACCGAAGGTTATCGAACGGCAGAAGTGACCCTGGGCGGAGTTGATACACGCCAACTCTCTTCCAAAACCATGGCGGTTCTGGATCGGCCGAATCTGTTCTTTATTGGCGAAGTGGTGGACGTGACCGGGCACCTGGGTGGTCACAATTTCCAGTGGGCCTGGGCGTCCGGTGTGGCTGCCGGCAACGAAGCCTGAGCCCCGCTACAGGTATTTCTCGATAGGCAACCACGACAGCATCCGCGACATGGCCCGGCGCCAGAAACCCACCTCCGGCTCGTGCTGCACCTCCTGCCCCTCTGACCGCCAGACCAGTTCATCCTGGCCATTCAGCTCAACCCGCCAGCTGTTCCGGGGCTCCATGGCGTAACGGATATCGTCCGCCACGGCACCGGCGAGCTCCGGGCTTTTGATCACCAGCACCGTCTCGCCATTGAGATAAATGGAACGCAGATTCACGTTAAAGGAACCGATAAACAGGGTTTCCCGATCAAACACCACCGCTTTGGAATGAAGGCTTACCTCACCGCCGTCACAGGCCGCGCTGGCGGCCACCCAACGTTGGCAGGCAGGGGCATCCGATCGCAATTCGTGCAGCTCAATACCCTGTTCCAGCATCGCCCGGCGCCAGCGGGCATAACCCGAATGATTGGTCACCAGATCATTCGTCGCCAGGGAGTTGGTCAGTGCAGCGACCTCCAGGCGACCGTTGCCAATTCCGTCAACCGCTTTCAGCTGGTTGTCGGTGAGGATCAGATACGCCGATTCAATCAAAATCTCGGAGCGAGCGTCCTCTACCAGTTCATACAGGGCTTGTGCGGTTCGCTGGGGAGCCTCTGCGGGGGCATCCGGGTCTTCGGGAGGCGGATCAAACACCAGTTCGGCGGGTGCGGAAACGGTGTTGGCAAACAAGGTCGCCAGATAGGTTCTTGCCGTTTGCCGGTTTCCTGGGGGCTCGATCTGGTAATGCCGCGAGGCGGCAGATTCAATCAGGACGCTGAGCTTCGGTTGTGCCTGTTCAGGCTTGGGATAAAGCTCTACCAGCGGCAAGGTCCAGGGACTGTCCCAGTAGGCCTCAAAATTGGCGGTCATGTCCTCCGCCAACGGCCCCAGCACCAGGACATCGCGGTCCCGGAAGTTCAGTGTCGGATGCTGATCGAAGTACTCATCCCCGATGTTCCTGCCCCCGGCAATACCCACAAGACCATCCACCACAAAGGTTTTGTTGTGCATGCGCCGGTTGATGCGATCAAAGTCAGTGATAAACGAGAGCCAGCGACCGAATCCATCCCGGGACCGGGATGGATTGAATATACGCACACGGATATTGGCATGGGCATCCAGCAGGGCGAACAGGGATTCCTTGCCAGCAACATTAATGTCATCCAGCAGCAGGCGAATCACCACCCCGCGATCAGCGGCCGCAACCAGACGGCTGGCCAGGTAACGCCCACTGTCATCATCGTTCCAGATGTAATACTGGGCGTCGATGCGCTGGTTGGCGGTCTCGATCAGAGCAGCCCGGGCCAGAAAGGCATCCTGGCCGGTATTCAGCAGCTTCACCGCCGGCAGCCCGGAGCCGACCCGCTCCTGGCTCTGTGACTGCAGAAAAGCGTCTGGCTCCGAGGCGACCGGTATTGCCGGCCCGTGTTCCATCGGCTTGATCCCTCCTGCACAGCCAGCAAGGACAACCAGGGATATCAGGGGCAATAACCTTCTGATCATCGGCTTCCCCTCTCGGCTGCCTGTGAGCAATGGTTGCTCCTTATCTGAGAATAACCAGCGGCTTGTGCGCGGTTTTCAGCATGGTGGTTGTTGTACTGCCCACCAGAAACTGGCGGATTCGCGAGTGGCCGTAAGCGCCCATCACCAGAATGTCGATGCTGTGCTCTTCCTGATAGGCGTGCAGCGTGGGCTCCACATCGCCAGCGCGGATAGCCAGCGTGATCTCAACACCGAGGCCTTCCAGCATTTTTTCCGCTTTTTTCAGTTGCTCCCAACGATCGGCCGTGTCGGCTCCAACCATCACCAGGTGCAAAGGCATGCCCCGTAACACCGGGCTGGCCGCAATCATCTCAATGCCCTTGAAGGCGGTCGCGGAACCATCAAAGGCCACCATGGCACTTTTCGGCTCGCTGTATTCATCTGGCACCAGTAGAATCGGACGATGCACACTACGGATCACGGTCTCAAGCTGGCTACCGATGTGCACATCGCGATCGGAACTGCTTTCACCGTGCAACCCCATCACAAATAGCCGGGTTTCTTTTTCCAGCGCGGTCAGAGCCTCGGCCAGGTTGTCATGGCGCTGGCGCTTGACCGTCTCGCCAATACCCGCAGTTTTTACCCTGGCCTCTGCTTCGTCCAGCATGTGGTGGCCATGCTCCAGGGCAAGCTTGGAGCGCTTACGGTCCAGCTCCGCCAGCTCATCCAGCAAATGCTCGCGGCTGCCAAGGCCGATGCTGCCAGCCAGATCCGGCTCGGCCGGATACCGTTCTTCATCCAGAACATGCAGCAGCATCAGCGGCGTGTCCATGTGGCGGCTGGCCCAGGCGGCAAAGTCGCACACCGCGGGGGCAGCCCGTGAACCGTCAATACACGCCACAATTCTCAACTTGTCTGCCGTCATAGCTGCCTCGCCTTGCGCCTGATTCTGGCTGTTATTATTGCTGCGAATGTCAGAGTTTTCTTTGGTCTGAGTCATATCAGTGCCCCATCAGCTGGTCAACGGCGTCGGGCTTGTCGTGCACCCCGAAGCGGTCAACGATGGTGGCACTGGCCTCATTCAGGCCAATCACTTCCACATCCGCACCCTCACGGCGGAACTTGATCACTGCCTTGTCCAGCGCGCCAACGGCGGTAATGTCCCAGAAGTGCGCGCGGCTGAGGTCTATCACAACATTGTCCACCGCTTCCTTGAAGTCAAAGGATTCCAGGAATTTTTCCGAGGAACTGAAAAACACCTGGCCCACCACGGTATAGCGACGGGTGTCTGTTGCCTCGTCCAGCTCGGAGGTCACCAGCATGTAATGGCCAACCTTGTTGGCGAAGAACAGGGCCGCCAGCAGGACACCGGCCAGCACGCCGAAAGCCAGGTTGTGGGTGGCGACGACCACAATGACCGTAACCAGCATCACGATATTGGTGGACAATGGATGCTCCCTGAGATTACGGATGGAATCCCAGCTAAAGGTACCGATGGAGACCATAATCATCACGGCCACCAGGGCGGCCATCGGAATCTGCACCAGCCACTTGTCGAGCACAAGCACCAGAATCAGCAGAAAGACCCCGGCCGTGAGCGTGGATAAACGTGTGCGACCACCGGATTTCACGTTGATGATGGACTGACCGATCATCGCGCAGCCTGCCATGCCGCCCAGCAAGCCGGAACCGATATTGGCAATGCCCTGGCCCTTGCACTCGCGGTTACGGTCGCTGGTCGTGTCCGTAAGATCATCGACAATCGTCGCCGTCATCAAGGATTCCAGCAGCCCTACCACGGCAAGACCGAGTGAGTAGGGCAGGATGATCATCAGGGTTTCCAGCGTCAGCGGTACGTCTGGCCACAGAAAAATCGGCAAGGTATCCGGCAATTCCCCCATATCACCTACGGTACGAATATCCAGCCCCATAACCATGGAAACAATGGTCAAACCGACGATGCAAACCAGCGGAGACGGAATCAACTTGCCCACAGTGGGTATCAGCGGGAAGAGATAGATAATAGCCAGACCAGCGGCGGTCATGGCGTAGACATGCCAGGTCACATTGGTGAGTTCCGGCAACTGGGCCATAAAAATCAGGATGGCCAGAGCGTTCACGAACCCGGTCACCACTGAACGGGATACAAACCGCATCAAGCCGCCCAGTTTCAGGTAGCCGGCGGCAATCTGGATCGCACCGGTCAGCAGGGTTGCCGCCAGCAGGTATTGCAGCCCATGCTCTTTCACCAGCGTCACCATCAGCAGCGCCATGGCGCCGGTGGCCGCCGAGATCATTCCCGGGCGGCCACCTACAAAGGCAATAATCACGGCAATACAGAAGGAGGCATACAAGCCCACTTTCGGGTCAACCCCGGCAATGATAGAGAAGGCAATCGCCTCCGGAATCAGTGCCAGCGCAACCACGGTTCCGGCGAGTAAGTCGCCGCGGATGTTCGAAAACCAGTTCTGCTTGAGTGCGTTTGTCATGGTCAGGGGTGTCGCTTTCAATTCCTGGGGATATCAGATCGGGGCCGCGAAGGGTACCAGAAACCGTCCTGAAAGTATGGCCAGACTGGCCATCCAGACAGACCGGGGGTGCCGCCGGGGCCGCTAATTGCCTAGAATGCGTTTAAATAATCTTTGTGGTGACAAATACATGGACGATGTAGCAAGCCAGTTCCTAAACGCCAACCAGACCACCATCAATCTGGCCGTGGCCTTGCTGCTCGGGGCCATCATTGGCCTGGAGCGGGGCTGGGATGCCCGGGAGCAGAAATCCGGGGAACGCATTGCCGGTATCCGCACCTTCTCACTGGTCGGGCTGTTGGGCGGTATTGCCGCCGTATTGTCGGAGCAGATTACCCCCTGGGCCTTTCCGGTATTGCTACTCAGTGTAGTGGCCATGGGGCTGGTGGCCTACAGCGAGCGCCTGGAACACATCCGCAATTTCAGCATTACCGGCATGGTCGGCATGTTGCTGACCTTCTGTTTCGGAGCTGTTGCCGTGGCGGTGGATCCGGTGATCGCCACCGCTGCTGCGGTGGTCACCGCCATCATTCTGGACAACAAGGAAGAAATCCACGGCTGGGTACACAAGCTTCAGGCCAGCGAACTGGACGCGGCCCTCAAACTGCTCTTGATCTCGGTGGTGATGCTGCCTCTGCTACCAAACGAGGCCATGGGCCCGGGTGGCGTGCTGAACCCCCGGGAAATCTGGTGGATGGTGGTGATGATCGCCTCCATCTCATTTGTCGGTTACTTTGCCATCCGGGTTGCCGGAGCCCGCAAAGGCATTCTGTTCACCAGTCTGTTTGCCGGATTGAGTTCATCTACCGCCCTGAGCCTGCACTTCGCCCGGCAATCGGCGAAGAATCCCGACTTCAGCCCGCAGTTTGCTGCCGGCATCCTGATTGCCTGCGGCACCATGTTCCCTCGGATTCTGGTTTATTGCCTGGTCATCAACAAGGCACTGCTACCCAGCCTGATCTGGCCGGTCGCCATGATGACCGCCCTCCTCTACGTGCCCGCGCTGATCATTTGGCGCCGCAACGCCCGGCAACTGCAGGTGAGCCAGCCCACCATGAACCAGAACCCGCTGGATCTCTCTTCCGCACTGGTGTTCGGTTTCTTGCTGACCGCCATTCTGTTACTGGGGGAATTCCTCAAGAATGCCTTTGGCGATGTCGGCATTTACGCCCTGGCCGCCACCTCTGGCGTGGCGGATGTCGATGCCATCACCCTGTCTCTTACCCGGATGTCCAACGATGGCCTGGGCATGGATGCAGCCGTGCTGGGGATTGTCATCGCGGCAGCGGTGAATAATCTGGTGAAATCGGGCATCGCCTGGAGTATCGGCAACCGACAAACCGGTCTGCTGGTGGCTGGCCCGATGGTGTTATCTCTGGCCGCAGGCCTGTTGGTGGCCTGGCTGCAATAAGGTATCAGCCAGCCTTACGGAAGGTCAGATTGTAGCGGGCCGAGCCGGTCACCGGGTGTTCACCGGCTTTCAGAGTCAGGACGCCGTGGTAACGCAAACGGGCCGGGCCGCCCCAGACCACCACATCACCATGTTCCAGCAGAATACGCGCGGGGCGGTCGCTGCGCTTGAGTCCACCAAACTGAAACACAATGGGCAGGCCCAGAGACACCGACACAATGGGCCAGGCAAAGTCTTTTTCGTCCTTATCCTGATGCAGTCCCATTTTGGCCCCAGGCTGATAGCGATTAATCAGGCAGGCATCCGGGTCAAAGCCGGGAAATCCCGCTTCCCGGGCCGACTTGCGGGCCAATGAGACAAAGCTTTCGGGCATGGCCGGCCACCGAAGCCCGGATAACGGATCCTGGGGCTGGTAGCGATACCCTGTCTCGTCAGTCACCCACCCCAGGGGGCCGCAACAGGTCATGGCGGCCGACATCTGATGGCCACCCGGCGTTTTCATATGGCGGAACGGCGCGAGTCGCGTCACCTGATCTATATCTCGCATCAAGGCCTGCTGGTGCTTCACGGCATGACGCCGTAGCACAACCACGCCCTCGTCAAAGGCTTCCACTGTCGGTTGATCATTCAACCCGGAAAACAGATCTGGCGTCATAAGCCACCCGTTTATCTTCTGAAATCAGAATAACGCCCGCAGAGCGTCTACACTTAGAGAACCCTTCATCCGTCGTTGGATCCCGACGCTGTGAGACAGACAAAACTGCCACACAACAAACAGACCGCCCGGGTATCACTGGCATTCCTGATTGCGTCTGCCATCACCCTGGGAATGCTGATACTGGCCATAACACTGGTGGCCCAGAGTTATCGGGGCATGGAACAGGCCAAGGTCACCGCTGCCGCCGCCACTGCCCGACAGCTGGCTCTCAGCGTGGACGATCGTATCAATGCCATTACCCAACCGCCGGCTACGGCGCTGGCCTTGTTGCGGCACGACCCACTCACCCGGAGTTCCACCCTTGAGCAACGACGGCAACGCCTGCCGGTGATTGCCGATGTGCTCACCAGCAGCGATATTGTCAGTGCGGTATACGCAGGCTATGACAATGGCGATTTTTTCCTGTTCCGTAAGATTCGCAGTTCGGGCTCACTCCAGTTTCCGGACGCCCCCGCAACCAGTCGCTATCTGCTGCAAAGCCTGGAATACCAGGGCAACCTGCGCAAGGGCATCTGGCAATTCTATAACAGCGACCTGGAACTGCTCGAACGCCGCTCGCTGCCGGATTACGACTATGATCCCCGCCAGCGCCCCTGGTATCAGGCAGCCAGGGCCGGAGATTCACTGCAGCTATCAGCGCCCTATGTGTTTTTCACCACCCAGGAAACCGGGCTGACCCTGTCTCAGAGGGCCGCCAGTATCCCGGGTACCGTGCTGGGTGTTGATGTCACCGTGACCGACCTGGGCTCGCAACTGGCGGAGCTGAAACAGACCCCAGGCAGCCGGCTGGCCATTGTCAGCGCCTCCGGGGAACTGCTTGCAGACGCCGACGGTAACACCGAGCCCGATGCCGTGATCCGCCAGGTGCTTGAGCCTGGCACCAACCGGGAAATCCGCCGCTTTCAGCAGCAGGGCCGTGACTGGTATGGCATGGCCGAGCGACTTGGAACCCTGCCCGATGAAGCACTCTCCGTGGTTGTCGCCATTCCCTCGGATGAACTGCTGGCCGATGTCTGGGCCGCCCTTGCCCGCCAGACCGCGATCGCCGGCGCCATAGCGCTTCTGCTGTTGATACTTGGCTGGTTTATGGGGCGCCAGGTGGGCAAACCCCTTGAACGCCTGACCGACAGGGTCAGCAGCCTCTCCCGCTTCCGCTTTGACACGCCAATCCGTTCGGAGTCGCATATCCGGGAAGCCTCGGAGCTCAGCATTGCCCTGGATGACATGGCCCGCACCATCCGAAGCTTCCAGAACATCGCCACGGTGCTCAACCGGGGCCAGGACCTGAACCAGTTGTTACGCGACATTCTTGACCAGATCATCGCCATCGTCAGCCAGGAAAGGGGCGCGATTTACCTGTACAGCAGCCATGAACATAAGCTCGACCTGGCTGTTAACCGCGGACTTGAACTGCCCGCCAGCCTGCCAGCCATCAACCAGGCGGCAGACGATAACGAGATCATTCGCCAGCTAAGAAACCACATATCCGGCCACCCGGTGTTTGCCATCCTGCGTAATCGACGCAAGAAACTCATTGGTGCATTGATCATCGAAATGGAAGTGGGCGACCACACCCACCTCAGTGATGACCTGATTGTTTTCGTGGATGAAATTGCCGGCTCCGCCGCAGTTGCCATCGAAACCCGTGAACTGATCGAAAGCCAGCAGGCCCTGCTCGATGGGTTTATCCGCCTGGTGGCCAGCGCCATTGATGCCAAGTCGCCCTACACCGGCGGTCATTGCGAGCGGGTCCCCAAGCTCGCCCAGATGATCACGGAGGTGGCAGAGCAGGCATCGGAAGGGCCTTTTGCCCATTTCCGCATGAACGAAGACGAACGTTACGAATTTCACCTGGCGGCCTGGTTGCACGACTGCGGCAAGATCACCAGCCCGGAATATGTGGTCGACAAAGCCGTAAAGCTGGAAACCATCTACAACCGCATCCACGAAATCCGGGCCCGCTTTGAAATCCTGCACCGGGATGCCGAGGTCCGTTACCTTCAAGCCTGCCTGAATGGAGAAGACCCGACCCAGGCTGCCCGTTACAGAGATGAGGCCCAGGCAAAACTGCAGGCTGACTTTGGCTTCCTGGCAAACGCCAATGTGGGCAGTGAGTCCATGTCGGACGAGGATGTAGCGCGCATTCGCCAGATCGGAGCCCAGACCTGGCAACGCCATTTCAGTGACCGGCTGGGCCTCTCCGGGGATGAGCAGCAAGCCCTGGCGGATTCTCCGGAAGCGGCACTGCCCGCCACCGAGCCACTGCTGGCAGACAAACCCTGGCATATTCGCACCTGGGGCGACCGGGTGCCTCCGGTCCAGCGGGACGACCCGCGCAATCTCTGGGGCTTTGACATGAAGCTGCCTGAGTATGCCGATAACCGGGGAGAACTCCACAATCTGACCATCCAGTACGGCACCCTGACGGAAGAAGAGCGCTTCCGTATCAACGAACACATCGTGCAGACCATCTGCATGCTGGATGCCCTGCCCCTGCCAGACCGTCTGGCCCGTGTGCCCCGGCTGGCCGGCACCCACCACGAGCGTGTGGACGGCAAGGGCTACCCCTTCGGCCTGAGCGGTGAGGATATGAGCATTCCCGAGAAAATCATGGCCGTAGCTGACATCTTCGAGGCGCTGACCGCCGTGGATCGCCCTTACAAGCAGGGCAAGACACTGTCTGAAGCGCTGAACATCATGGATAACATGACCAGACAGGGCCATATAGACCGGGACGTATTCCTGCTCTTCGTGCGCTCCGGAACCTATCGGCGCTACGGTGCCCAGCACCTGAAGGCCGAGCAGATTGATGCCGTGGATGAAAGCCTGTTCATGAAGCCCTGACCAAAAACACGTATATTCTCAGGACTGTTTACTCAACGAAGGATAGAGAATGCTGTTCGCAATCATTTTTGGCGGTCTGATCGGTTATGTCTTTGGTCGATTCCCCGGCTTTCTGGTTGGCGCAGCCATTGGTGCGTTCCTGTTCCAGCGCATGAAAAGCCGACTGCTGGGCAAGCTTCAGGGGCTGCAGGCCGGTTTCATTGAATCCGTGTTCGCGGTGATGGGCGCCCTGTGCAAGGCCGATGGCGTGGTCTCACGGGATGAAATCCAGATGGCAGAGGCCATGTTCGTTCGCTTTCGCCTGAACGAATCCCAGAAAGCCATGGCCAAGGAAGCGTTCAACCGGGGTAAAGCATCGGACTTCGACCTGGATGCCGAACTCCAGCGCTTCATGCGGGCGTCCGGCCGCCAGCCGGTGCTGTTGCAGATGTTTCTGCAGGTACAGGTGTCTGCGGTTGCCGCAGACGGGCAGGTACATCCGGCCGAGCACGAAATGCTGGTTCGTATCGCCCGTGGGCTGGGGCTGCCGGAAAGTCAGGTCGACCAGCTCGAAGCTATGCTGCGTGGTGCCCATGCCGGCCAAGCGGGCGGTACCCGCAATTATTCCAGCAGCCAGCAGATCGATGATGCCTACAAGGTTCTTGGCGTCTCGCCAGAGGCCTCAGACGCCGAGATCAAGCGCGCTTACCGCAAACTGATGAGTGAAAACCACCCGGACAAACTCGCCGGACGCGGCTTGCCGGAAAGTATGCGGGAAATGGCGGAAGAACGAACCCGTGAAATCAGCCACGCTTACGACGTGATCAAGGAAGCGCGGAACAAAGCATCCTGAACCCGACAGTCAGAACCAGCGGGGCACCCGTTTGCAATAGGCCTCGTACTGTTCATCAAAACGCCTGGCCAGGGCTTTCTCTTCCTCCCTGGCCTGGCGCATGATCACCAGCACGCCAGTCACCAGGCACACCAGCGAAAACACGCTGGGCAACGCCAGAAAGAACCCCAACTGCCCCGTCATCACCGCCAGAAACAGCGGGTTCCGGCTGCGACCAAAAGGTCCATCGGTCAGAAGGTGCCCACTGCCATGCTGGTCATCAATGCCGGAACGCCAGTCCTCATGCATGTAGGCCTGCAGATAGTTCACGGCGGTGTAGGAAACCAGCAGAAGCACAGCCCCGGCCAGTAACACCGGCCAGTGGTACAGCAGGGGGAAAACGCCCAGCCAGGCGTCCAGATCAACCCAGATCCTGGCCAGGCAAACCAGCAGAATCGCAGCCCGGAACAGGTTAAAGGTGTGGCGATGCCACCAGGTAGCCGTACCGGCCCTGCCATAGTTGATGTGAGAGAAGCCTAATCGTGAATACAGGCCGAGCGTACGGGCTGCAAACTGCAGACCAATCATCAGGAAAAAAACGCCGAGAAAAACCCGGACAGCTGGCTCGATCAGATCCATTATTCATTCTGGTTCAGTAGGTTGGCAAACAGCTTACTGTGCTTGAGGCTGCATTGAAAGAGACACCGATCAATCCTTTGCTGCCATATTTTGCACCCATTTTGTGACGCCATACCTGAAATGACATATCGTCACGTTTAAGCCTGAGTTATGTTAGTAAGCCTCTGTTTTTGCTTTCAGGAGCCGCCATGAATCAGCCACCCAGTACCCGCTTCCATTGTTTCCGCAACGACGCGATGGCCGACAACGACGCTACTGCACTTGCTGAACGGATTCGTTCAGGCGAGGTTTCGGCGCAGGAAGTGACGGCGGCGGCGATAGAGCGGGCACAGCTGGCGGCGCCGGTGATCAATGGTGTAGTGGCTGAACGTTATCAGCCAGCGCTGACACAGAGCCAGCGACCGGACGCCCAGACTGGCCCCTTTGCCGGTGTACCTACTTATATCAAGGACAACACAGACGTTGAGGGTTTGCCCACCGGGCACGGGTCACAGGCGGTCACGCCCCGGGTGGCCAAAAGAACCAGCCCTTTTGCCGAACAGATGCTGTCCCAGGGCTATATTTGCCTGGGCAAGTCCACACTGCCGGAATTCGGTTTTAACGCCTCAACTGAGCCCGCCCAGGGAGACCCGACACGCAACCCATGGAACCTGGACTATTCCTGTGGTGCTTCATCCGGCGGTGCTGCCGCCCTGGTCGCAGCCGGCGTGGTGCCCATCGCCCACGCCAATGACGGTGGCGGCTCTATCCGCATACCGGCTGCCTGTTGCGGGTTGGTAGGCCTGAAACCTACACGAGGCCGAGTAGTGGATAACGATGCCGCCCGGGATTTACCCGTCAACATCATCAGTGATGGCGTCGTCACGCGTTCAGTGCGCGATACCGCCGGCTTCCTGGCGTACGCCGAGTCCTGGTTCAAGAACCGGAAACTACCCGCCATCGGGCATGTGCAGGGCCCCTCTGGCCGACAATTGCGCATTGGCCTGGTGCTGGACTCCATCAACGGCCACCCCACCGACCCGGAAACCCGGCTAACCGTGGAGCAGACGGCCCGCTACCTGGAAAAGCTGGGGCACATTATCGAGCCCATGGATGTGCCGGTCGCCAGCTCATTTCCGGATGACTTTGCGCTTTACTGGGGGATGCTCGCGTTCGGTGTAAAAGCCCGCGGTAAGAAGCTCTATCACCCGGATTTCGACAAATCCCGAGTGGACGGCCTGACCAATGGCCTCGACAAAATGTTCCGCCGCCAGTTCTGGCGCCTGCCCGCTGTCATCTGGCGGCTGAAACGCTCCTGGCACGACTATCAGAGGCACATGAATGATTATGACGCGGTGCTGACCCCCGTCCTGGGACATACCACACCGCCACTGGGCCATCTGAACCCCGGCGTACCTTTCGATACCCTGTTCGAACGGCTGACCCGCTATGTGAGTTTTACGCCGCTGGCCAACGCCACAGGTGCTCCGGCTATCGCCTTGCCTATGGGGGAAAGCAGCCAGCACCTGCCCATTTCGGTGCAGTTTATGGGTCGGCATGGCGATGAGCGAACGCTACTTGAAATTGCCTACGCGCTGGAAGCCAACCACCCCTGGCCCACTCTAAGCCAGGCAGCCCGGTCAAATCAGGCCTGACAGACTGCCTGGTCCTGCCCGGCCTGGGTATTTGCAATTACCCGGTTGCGGCCCTCCGCCTTGGCCTGGTAAAGCGCGCCATCGGCGCAGGCAAACAACGCTTTGGTGGCGTCCGCCCGGGCGGGCGCGCAGCTGCAAACACCGATACTGACGGTCAGATGAAGTACCTGATCGGAGACCCGGAAAGCTGTTTTCTGAATCTCCTCGCGGATTCTCTCGGCGACCCGAACGGCGCCCGCTTCCGGAGTGTCTGGCAACAGGACAACAAACTCCTCGCCGCCGTATCGCGCGGCCAGATCCTGCGGCCGGGTGACGTGACGTTTGATGCAGTCGGCGACCATTTTCAGACAATCATCGCCAACGAGATGTCCGTAGGTATCGTTAAAGCTCTTGAAGTGATCAATATCTACCACCAGAAGCGACAGTGTCTCCTCAAACCGATAGGCATGGACCACGTCAGCCTGAAACTTTTTGTCAAAGTGCCCCCGGTTTTTGAGTCCGGTAAGGGGATCCGTCGCACTCAGTTCCAGTAGTTGTTCGTTCAGGGATTCCAGGTCGCGGGTCCGCTCCTGCACCCTCTCTTCCAACAGGGCATTAGCCTCTTGCTGAACACGCAACGATTTTTCCTGGGCCAGTCGAGCTTTGCGTTCCTCACGCAATAACTTCTGCTGGGCCGCAAACGACTTCTTCTTCTCCCGGTTCAGCCTGTCGGCCAGCGCAAGCGATAACAGAATCACGCCAAGGGCCGAGCCAACCTGAGTGGCATTCTCAGTCAGCAGGTTCCTGGGCAGCATGGTAAATTTGCTCAGCGCCAATACGATGCCCCCGAACAGCATAAACACCCAGGCCACCGTGTAATACCGGGCAGCTGGGTCACGCTTCAGCCAGCGCACCACACTCAGCATAAGCATGGTGGAGCATCCTACAAAGGCAACCATAATCGTCGGAAGAATCATCAGCCTGTAGGGAATAAGAAGGCCCGCCAGAGCAAGCAGGCCGGCCGTCATGATCATCGCCATCGTCCACCGGTTCAGCCACGGGTGGTTTTTTCTTGTCACACTGATGAAGCGAATACTGAAGGCCCCCCCGAACAGCACCACCAGATTCAGGAACACAATAATGGATTGGTCGTTCCACCAGGTCGCCTCAGGCCAGAGGTACTGGAACGCCACACCGTGCAGTGACGCCAGGAAAAGCGGCATCGCTGCAATATAGCCCACGTAGTAGAGAAAACTGCGCTCTCCCACAGCCATGAAGACGAAAAGGTTGTAAAGCATCATCACCAGGACGATGCCGTAATAGATCCCCTCAAACAGGCTACGAGCCTGTTCAGCCGCGTAGAAGGCATCCTGCTCCCAGAGCGTCATGGGCACCTGCATAGAGCTGGTGGTGTCCACCCGAAGATAAACCGTTGTGGACGATTCCGGGGGCAGCACCAACGGGACAATGAAATTGCGATGGTGGATCGGCCGATCGTAGAAAGGACGCTTATCCCCAAGGATCAGCGGTTCAAGCAGCTTCCCCCTGACCTCACGGTAGATCTCAATATGGTCCAGGACAGGGTAACCGATCTCCAGAAAATTACTGGCTTCCGATTTCAGGGTATTGGTCAGCTCAACGCGGAACCAGTAGATGTCGTCGCCATAGCCGAGACTGACGCTGTCGCTCCCGTTCCCGGTCCAGGCCTGGGCCGGCAAACCACGAACGTCTTCGATCGACCGGGCGCCCTCTTCCTTCCAGTAGTCGACGAAACGGGAGAGCTCCAGTCGCTTGGAGAACTGGCCCCACTCCACCGATTCGGCACTCGAAAGAGACGGTGCCAACAAGCAACACAGCAGACTGAATAAGACAAAGAGCCTTGGCATATGAGTCTCTGGCGTCATGCGCCTTTGTTATTGGTTATAAGCTTACAAAGGAGTATGCACCAAGGTGAGCGAAGCGTCTGCCGAGGGTACTATTTGTCGCAAATTGACATAAAAAGCTACACAAGTTGGCCCGTTCGGAAACGCTCCGCTATTGCAGCAGAGGGAGGTCGTTCCCGTCAAAAATAGCCAGCACCTGCGCAAAACTGCTCTCCGGGTGGGCCTTCAGACACAGAGGCTCATCGGTTACCGGATGTCTCAGCCGCAACTCCGTCGCTGCCAGCATCAAGCGCCCCTGACCGAAACGCTCGGCGAAATACCGGTTGTGCCTGCCCCGACCGTGGTTGGCATCGCCAATGATCGGGTGGTTGATGTGTTTCATATGCCGGCGAAGCTGATGTTTCCGGCCGGTTTCGGGCTTCAGTTCCACCAGGCTGTATCGACTCGTGGGGTAACGCTCAATCGCCACCGGCAATTCGGTCGTCGCCAGCCGGCGATACCGGGTGAGCGCCTCACGAACCGGCTGCTCCTGACCTTTGAGACGTCGGTCTTCCGGCTCATCCCGGAGCGGGTGGTCGACCACCCCCTGCTCCGGTGCCCAGCCCCTGACCATCGCCAGATAGGTTTTGCTCACGGCCCCGGCCATCATCGCCAGACCAAGCGTACGCGCCGTCTCCGGATCCCGGGCAAACAACAAAACGCCCGAGGTGGGACGATCCAGCCGGTGCACCGGGTATACATGCTCACCGCCATTCATGGCCCGGGCATACTGCAGGGCAAACTCGGTTTCGTGCTTGTCGATGGGACTGCGATGCACCAGCAATCCGGCTGGCTTGTGCACGGCCAGCAGCCAGTCGTCCCGATAAATTTCAGTGAGAGGATTCAACGATCAACGCTCCCTCAATCGCCCGGCCAGCGCCCTGACCCGCTGGCCGGTGCGTTCACCCAGAACCAGCAGAGCGGGCGTCAACAATAGCGTCAGCAGGGTCGCAAAGGCTAAGCCACCGGCAATAGCACTGGATAACTGGGTCCACCATTGAGTGGATGGAGCCCCCAGGCCCAATGATGGCTCCAGCAGGTTCACGTTCACCCCCAACACCATGGGCATCAGACCAAGAATCGTGGTGACTGCCGTCAGCAATACCGGCCGGAAACGCAGACAACCGGTCTCCAGGGCTGCCTCGTAGGCGCCTTTACCCTCCCGCTTCATCTGGTTGAAGGTATCGATCAGGATAATGTTGTTGTTCACCACAATACCCGCCAGCGCAATAATGCCCATGCCCACCATCACCACGCCGAAAGACTGACCGGAAAACAGCAAGCCCAGCAGCACTCCGGCGGTGGACAATACAATCGCCGACAGGATCAGAAGGGTCTGGTAAAG
>VMHT01057335.1_pt1 | contig 24701 bp, 15 predicted proteins | sample 4693611 | NCBI WGS metagenome assembly VMHT01 (sample SAMN12280063, study PRJNA550983) | marine metagenome | isolation source: seawater sampled from same location over 5 years 0.02-0.2 micron viral filtrate | place: USA: collected off the coast of southern California halfway between the port... ...
ATTCCCCCTTCTTCTTCGGTTTCTTCCAAAACCACGGCACCGGCGCCATCAGAAAAAATCATAGAGTCACGGTCGTGTTTATCTACTACTCTAGATAAAGCTTCGGCACCAATTACCAGGCATTTTTTTGCCATTCCGGCTTTCATAAATGCCTGCGCCTGGATGAGTCCTTCAATCCAACCGGGACATCCAAAAAGCACATCATAACCAACACATTTAGGGTTTTTAATGCGTAAATGATATTTAACCCTGGTGGCTATACTTGGTACGGTATCACTCTGAATACTTTCGTGTTTAACGTCGCCATAATTATGGGCTACAATTATGTAATCTAGAGTTTCAGGATCTGTTCCTGCATCTTCCAAAGCTTTTTGGGCAGCAATTACAGCCATATCTGAGGTGTTTAAATTTTCCTCTAAATAGCGCCGTTCTTCAATTCCTGTAATTGCTTTAAACTTAGCAATTGTTGTCTTGTTATCCTGCGGAAAACCTGTTCCGTCAAGATTGTAGAATTCATGATTGTCAAAGTCAGCATTTGCGGTTATAACTTTAGGGATATAACTACCTGTGCCGGTAATTTTAATATTCATCTGACTTTTAATTAAGATTAAACTCCGAATGTACTAATTACAAATATAGTGAGCTTTAAAGAAAAAGGAAAAATAAACTAAAATGTGATGAAAGTCACAAAATAAGAAATGCCTGAAAATAGTTTCGGAATCATTTCCGAAGAAAATTTTCAGGCATTTTTTAAAAACCTATGCATCCATATACTCCTCAATAGGAGGGCAGGTGCACATTAGATTTCTGTCTCCAAATGCTTCGTCTACACGTCTTACGCTTGGCCAGAACTTATTTTCTGACACATAATTTAGCGGATAAGCTGCCTTTTCTCTTGTATAAGAGAATTTCCATTCATCTGAAGTTAGCATAGTAATAGTATGTGGTGCGTTTTTAAGCACGTTATCTTCTTCACTATTCAACTCTTCAATTTCCTGCCTAATAGAAATTAATGCATCACAGAATCTATCCAGTTCTGCTTTGCTTTCACTTTCGGTAGGTTCTATCATCATAGTTCCTGCAACAGGGAAAGAAACAGTAGGAGCGTGGAAGCCGTAATCTATCAATCGTTTGGCGATATCCACTACTTCAATTCCATTCTCTTTAAATGGACGACAATCTAAGATCATCTCGTGAGCAGCGCGACCGCGTTCTCCAGAATATAATGTTTTGTAATGTTCGTTTAAACGCTCTTTTATGTAATTGGCATTAAGAATTGCATACTCTGTAGCTTTTTGAAGTCCTTTGCTGCCCAACATGGTTATGTAACCATAAGAAATAAGGCAAACTAAAGAGGAACCCCATGGTGCTGAAGAAATTGCCCCAATAGCATTTTCTCCACCGGTTTTTATTACCGGGTTTCCGGGTAAAAACGGTTTTAATTGTTCTGCAACGCAAATTGGTCCAACTCCCGGGCCACCTCCTCCGTGAGGAATTGCAAAGGTTTTATGTAGGTTTAAATGACAAACATCGGCGCCAATAACTCCAGGATTAGTTAAACCAACCTGGGCGTTCATATTTGCACCATCCATATAAACCTGTCCGCCATTATTATGGATAATTTGCGTGATTTCTTTAATAGCCGATTCAAAAACCCCGTGGGTAGAAGGATAGGTTACCATTAAAGCGGCAAGGTTATCTTTATGTTTTATCGCTTTTTCGCGAAGATCGTCTACATCTATATTTCCGTTTTCTGAAGCTTTGGTTACCACCACTTTCATTCCCGCCATTACTGCGGAAGCTGGGTTAGTACCGTGAGCCGATGAAGGGATTAAACATATATTTCTATGCCCTTCACCTCTAGATTCATGGTAAGCTCTAATAGTCATCAAGCCGGCATATTCTCCCTGCGCGCCAGAATTTGGCTGAAGCGAAGTTGCAGAAAATCCGGTGATTTCTGTTAATTGATCTTCCAGTCTTTTTAACACGATCTGGTAACCTTCTGCCTGTTCTACCGGTACAAATGGGTGAATATTTCCCCATTGCGGATTGCTTAAAGGAAGCATTTCTGAAGCTGCGTTTAATTTCATTGTACAGCTTCCAAGCGAAATCATAGATTGGTTCAAAGAAAGATCTTTGCGTTCCAGTTTTTTGATATAACGCATCAGTTCAGTTTCTGAATGGTAAAGGTTGAATACTTTATGCGTTAAAAATTCGGTTTTTCTCTGTAATGCTGAAGGAATTGCAGACTCCTCTTTCAAAATTTCAACTTCAGTAGATTTTTCACCTGAAACTGTAGCGAAAACCTTCAAAATATTATTAATGTCTTCCTGTGTTGTAGTCTCGTTTAAAGAAATACAAACCGTTTCAGCATCTGGATAATAGAAATTAATCTCGTTCTTTTCGGCTTCAGCCTTAATTTTTTGAGCATCAGCTTTCACCTGAAGCGTATCAAAATAAGCCGAATTAAGCTGCTTAATGCCCATTTTTTCAAGTTCTTCAGCTAAAGTAACTGTAGAAAAATGAACGGTATCAGCAATATATTTTAAACCGTCGGGCCCGTGGTAAACTGCATACATTCCTGCCATCACAGCCAATAAAACCTGTGCGGTACAAATGTTAGAAGTAGCGCGGTCACGTTTAATATGCTGCTCGCGGGTTTGAAGCGCCATTCTTAAGGCGTGGTTGCCATCAAGATCTTTGGTTACCCCAATAATTCTTCCCGGAAGATTTCTTTTATATTCTTCTTTAGTCGCGAAATAAGCAGCGTGAGGTCCACCATATCCTAATGGAATTCCAAAACGTTGGGTAGTTCCCACAACTACATCTACACCAAGTTCTCCTGGCGCCTGTAGTTTAACCAAACTCAAAATATCGGCAGCAACAGCTACTTTTATATCAGCATCTTTACATTTTGATACAAAATCAGCATAGTCAAAAACCTGTCCGAATTTCCCTGGATATTGAACTAAAGCTCCAAAGAATTTATCACTAAAGTCAAATTCTTCGTGATTACCAACCACTAGCTCGATGCCCATAAAATCGGCACGTGTTTTAATAAGATCTATGGTTTGTGGTAAGACCTGTTCAGACACAAAGAATTTATTTACATCGTCTTTCTTCTGCTTACGATCGCGAACAGCGAATAAAAGTCCCATAGCCTCTGCCGCTGCGGTAGATTCATCTAAAAGCGAGGCATTGGCAATTTCCATTCCGGTAAGATCGCTTACCATAGTTTGGAAATTTAGTAAAGCTTCCAGTCTTCCCTGGGCAATTTCTGCCTGGTAAGGCGTATAAGCTGTATACCAACCCGGATTTTCCAAAATATTTCGCTGAATCACCGCCGGTAATATTCCCTGGTGGTAACCAAGACCTATATAGGTTTTAAAAACCTTGTTTTTAGCAGCTAGCTTCCCAATATGTTCGGCATATTGGTTTTCGCTAAGTGCAGCAGGTAAATTTAAGGGTGATTTTAAACGAATATCGTCTGGGATGGTTTCGTATATTAACTGTTCTAACGAATCTACACCAATGGTGTCCAACATTGCCTGGAGATTGCTTTCTCTGGGGCCAATATGGCGTAGGGCAAAAGAATCTGTTCTCATTAAAATAAAGTTGTGTTTTGTGCTGCAAAAGTACATATTTTAAACGTAATTTTTTAGTGATTAGACGTGTACACTTGTTAAGATTTATAACGTAAATTTTGGTTGTGAGAAGAATGATTAATTTAGCAGGATGCAGCGTTTTAAAAATATATTAGATTTCTATATAAATAGTAGTCTGCACGTGGCTTTGACCGTGGTTTCATTAAGCTTAATAAGCTTCCTGGAATTTAATATTGAAATTGATGAAAACCTGCTGTTTTTTATTTTCTTCGGAAGCATTACCGGCTATAATTTTGTGAAGTATGCCGGCATCGCTAAACTTCATCACGCCAGCCTCGCCCGAAACCTAAAATTGATACAGATTTTCTCTTTTTTTTGCTTCCTGGCTTTGCTGTATTTCGCTTTTCAGCAGGAATTGAAAATACTCTTAGCCGCTGCTATCTTAGGAGTTTTTACTTTACTGTATGCTATTCCTCTAGGTAAAAACAGGCAGAACCTTAGAAATATTGGGGGAATTAAAATTTTTATTATCGCGGTGGTTTGGGCTGGAGTGACTGTTATATTGCCACTATTGAATCAGGTTAATTTAAAGGAAATCGGCTTCACTTTTTTTCAGCGTTTTTTCTTTGTGATTGCTATAACGCTTCCGTTTGAGATAAGGGATTTAAAGTTTGATTCTGGGGATTTAAATACAATTCCGCAGCAAATTGGAATAGCGAATACTAAAAAAATCGGTTATATTTTACTAGGGATTATGCTGTTTTTGGAGTTACTGAAATCTTATTTTTCTGTAATCAACGTAATTGCTTTAAGTCTTACTTTATTGGTTTCGGCGTATTTTATAAAAGCGGCGCGGATAGATCAGGGAAGTTATTATTCGGCTTTTTGGGTGGAAGGAATTCCGGTCTTCTGGTTGTTAAGTTGGGTGGTGATTAATGCTTCTTTTTAGTCATTTCTTGTTCCATCTTTATTTTCCAGGCTTTTTTTTCTTGTTCAGAACAAGTTTTAAGCTTAGATTTTTTTATTAAATGGGTGAGTTTAGTGTTTTTGGAAGTGTACTTGCGGCAGGGTTTGCATAAAAGCAAATGCATAAGCATTGATAGTTTTTCGTGTGTTCCAGCCTCGTTATATTGGCTTTTGTCGCAGCAATTTTCTGCTTTTGAACAGTCAAAAATGAAAAATTTTCTTTTCGGCATAACTTAGAACCAGTTTTTTTCAAGGCATGCGGCCAATGCGGTGCGCGCCCTGTGAATGATTACCCAAAGGTTAGACGGACTAATATTGAATTCTTTACATACGGCCTCAGTATCAGCCTCATCAATGGTTTTCATCTTAAAGATGGCGGCGTGTTTTTCGTTTATTTGATCGAGACACTCTAAAATAGCCATTCCCAATTCGGTGTTTTCCATCTCATCTTCGGCAGTACGATCAAAAGCATCGGCTACCTGTTCCTCCATCCAATCGCCATTATTTTCAGAATCTGAATAATTGATGCGCACTTCAGCCTGACCTTTTATAGAGTTTATCTTTCGGTAATAATCTATGATTTTTCGCTTCAAAATAGAAATAAGCCAGGTTCGCTCTGTAGCTCTTCCTTCAAAATTATCTTTAGAATTAAGGCCTGCAAGAAAAGTTTCAGAAATTAAATCGTTTGCCACCTCGCGATCGTTAACCCTAACAATGGCGTAATTAAACAGGTAGTCAGAATATTTATTCACCCATTTTGTAGGATCGAGTTTATGAGTTGGCATAGGCTTGCTTCAAGGTCAAATCAAAATTAACAAAAGTATTTGAATTTATAAGTTATAGATCTTATAAGGTTTTTAAGGCTGAAATTGGATAAAAAAAAGAAAGGTTGTCTGAAATAATCGTCATCCTGAATTTATTTCAGGATCTAAGATATTATTATTTAAAACATGTTAGAAGCTGAAACAAGTTCAGCTTGACAACACGAAGGTATTTCAGACAACCTTCGTACAATCTTACTTCTCAATTAATCCCGCGCGTTTTAATAAGGCATCAGGTTTTGGCTCTTTTCCGCGGAATTTCTTATAAAGTGTCATTGGGTGATCTGTGCCGCCTTGTGAAAGTATATTTGTCTTGAATTTATTCGCAACTTCCCTGCTAAAGATCCCGTTTTGCTGAAAATACTCAAAGGTATCGGCATCTAATACTTCTGCCCATTTATAGGAATAATAACCTGCAGAATATCCGCCCTGGAAAATATGAGAAAATGCAGTACTCATACAGTTTTCAGCCACATTCGGGAATAGTTTGGTGCGCTCAAAAGCCTGATCTTCATTTTTCTTAACGTCTGTAATTGTCGAAGGATCTACACCGTGCCAGCTGAGGTCTAACATTCCGAAGCTCAATTGTCTTACCGTGGCCATTCCTTCCTGGAAATTAGCCGACTCTTTTATTTTCTGAACCAACTCCATAGGAATCACTTCGCCGGTTTCGTAATGTTTGGCGAACAACTGAAGCGCTTCCTTTTCATAACACCAGTTTTCTAACAACTGACTTGGAAGTTCTACAAAATCCCAATAGACATTTGCACCCGATAAACTTGGATATTCAGTATCTGCCATCATCCCGTGAAGTGCATGACCAAATTCGTGGAAAAGCGTGGTGACTTCATTGAAAGTTAATAATGAAGGTTGTTTTTTAGAAGGTTTGGTGAAGTTACACACAATAGAAATATGCGGACGTTCCTCCTCGCCATCTTTCTTATATTGTGATTTGTAACCCGTCATCCAGGCGCCATCCCTTTTTCCCGGTCTTGGGTGGAAATCGGCGTAAAACAGGGCCATTTCTTTATTGTTTTCGTCAAGTACCTGGTAGGTTTTTACATCTTTATGATATTTATCTACATCAAAAACTTCTTTAAAGCTAAGGCCGTAAAGTTTTTGGGCTACCGTGAAAACTCCGTCAATTACATTCTCAAGTTTAAAATAAGGTTTTAGTTTTTCGTCATCGAGATTGAATAATTTCTGCTTCAATTTTTCGCTGTAAAAAGCGGCATCCCATTTTTGTAACTGGTCAATTCCGTCCAGGTCTTTAGCGAAATTTTCTAATTCTTTGAATTCGCGCTCGGCAGCAGGTTTTGCTTTTTCAAGAATTTCATCTAAAAAGTTGTTCACTTTTTCGGGAGTTTCAGCCATACGCTCTTCCAATACGAAATGTGCGTGTGTTTGATAACCTAAAAGTTGAGCGCGCTTAAATCTTAGTTTAGCAATTTGTAGTACATTCTCCTGGTTGTCTAACTCATCCCCGTGGAATCCCTTAGAACCAAAAGCAAGGGCCATTTTTTTGCGAAGTTCTCTGTTTTCAGCATACTTCATAAAAGGAAGGTAGCTTGGATATTCAAGAGTGAAGATCCAGCCTTCTTTTTCTTTGGAAACGGCTACTTGTGCAGCTTCTTCTTTAAAACTTTCCGGTAGGCCTTTTAGATCGTTTTCATCGGTAAGATGTAACTCGAATTTATTGGTTTCGGCAAGTACATTCTGGCCAAAATCAAGGCTTAGTTTTGAAAGTTTTTTGTCTATATCTCTAAGTTCGTTTTGCTTTTCGATGGGCAAGTTTGCTCCGTTTCGTGAGAAAGCCTTGTATTTTCGGTCTAAAAGCGTTTTTTGCTCGGTATTCAGGTCAAGCTGATCTTTCTTATTGTAAACCGATTTTACTTTTTCAAAAAGTGCTTTATTCAGAATAATATCATTTCTGAATTCTGATAAAAGCGGAGAAACTTCCTGGGCAATTTGCTGAATTTCCTCATTGGTTTCTGCAGAATTAAGATTGAAAAATATACTGGTTACTCTATCTAATTTTTCTCCTGAAAATTCTAAAGTTTCAATGGTGTTTGGGAAAGTAGCTTCATCAGCATTTGATGCAATCGCATTAATTTCTTCGCGAGCCATTTCAATGGCCTTCATTATAGCGGGTTTGAAATGCTCGTTCTCAATTTTTGAAAATGGAGCGTGATCAAATTCCTGTAAAAGTGGATTATTTTGAGTGGTCATTATATCTTCTTTGTTTTAATGGTCTAATTTATTTATTAATCACGGGCTAACCGAGAAGGCAGATGTACTTAACCTAAATTTGACGTTTTTACTAACTTTTTTTAACACAAAACGGTGTTTTTCTTTAAAAAAATGTATATTCGACGCTTAAATTATTGTAGTAGCTTTAAAGTTTTTCTGGTTTAAATATTTAGAATGGTTAATAAATAATTTTTTACAGATTTAGGTAAGTTTACTACAAAGAAAGCCACGTCGCAAGACGTGGCTTTTGTTATTTTTTCACCTTTTTGGCGCCTTCAATCACTTTCTCTTTAAGTCCTTCTTTATAGACTAATATCTTATCTAAAGTACATTTATCTGAAGTTCCTATAATTTGAGCTGCAAGAATTCCTGCGTTTTTTGCTCCATTTAATGCTACGGTGGCAACCGGAACTCCGCCCGGCATTTGTAAAATAGATAAAACCGAATCCCAGCCATCTATAGAATTGCTGGATTTTACCGGCACACCAATTACTGGAAGCGGGGAGAGCGATGCTATCATTCCCGGCAGGTGAGCTGCGCCTCCGGCACCGGCTATAATTACTTTGATCCCGCGTTCGTGTGCCGTTTTTCCGTATTCAAATAATTTTTCTGGGGTGCGGTGAGCAGAAACGATATCTACCTCTACTTCCAGGTCAAAACCTTCCAGGATGTCTATTGCATCCTGCATTACCGGTAAATCGCTAGTGCTTCCCATTATTACTGCTACTTTGCTCATAATTTTATATTCAAAAACTTCGAAAAGTTTATTATTTAGAAATAACTTTAATTGAATTCTTAACCTGTTCGGCTATCTTTCTTGCTTCGGCCAGGTCTTTATTTACTATAGTTACGTGGCCCATTTTTCTAAAAGGACGGGTGATTTTCTTGCCGTAAATATGTGGTGTCACACCCGGCATTTCCATTATTTTTTCAATATTTTCATAAACAACTTCCCCTTCGTGAGCTGCATCACCCACTAAATTTACCATAATTCCGCCCACTTTACTATCGGTGTTTCCTAAAGGTAAATCTAAAATAGCACGAATATGTTGTTCAAATTGGTTGGTGTAACTAGCTTCAATACTATAATGCCCGCTGTTGTGAGGTCTTGGAGCAACTTCGTTTACCAGGATTTCATCATTATCTGTCTGGAACATTTCTACCGCCAGTAAGCCTACGTGCTCAAATGCTTCGGAAACCTTAACCGCCAGTTCCCTGGCTTTTTGGGCGACGGAATCTTCAATCCTGGCCGGGCAGATTACATATTCTACCTGGTTGGCCGTAGGGTGAAACTCCATTTCTACTACTGGATATGTTTTTACTTCACCTGAAGCCGATCTCGCAACGATCACCGCTAATTCATTTTTAAAAGGAACAAGGTTTTCAGCTATACATTCGGCATCGGGAAGATCGTTTAAAGCTTCTTTATTTTTTATAACCGAAACTCCTTTGCCATCATAGCCGCCGGTAGTACTTTTCCAAACAAATGGAAGATTAATTTTGCTGTTTTCAAGCGCAGAAATTAATTCTTTTTTATTTGAAAAAACTTCAAAATCAGCGGTTGGAATTTCATGTTTTTTATAGAAATTCTTTTGAATTCCTTTATTCTGTATTTTCTCTAAAGTTTCAGCTGAAGGATAGGTTTTTACGCCGTCCTTTTGCAATTGTTTTAAAGCTTCAACATTTACGCCTTCAATTTCAAATGTGAGCACGTCAACTTTTCTTCCAAAGTTAATCACGGTATCAAAATCCATAAAATCGCCAGTTTCAAAATAATCACAGGCAATTTTACAGGGTGCTTCAGGATTTGGGTCTACAACGTTGGTTTGGATGTCGTATTTGCGGGTTTCATAAAGCATCATTTTACCCAACTGGCCCCCGCCGAGAATTCCCAGTTTAAAATCTGAAGAAAAATAATTGATCATACCTTAAAAGTTTCAGCAAAAATAATTTTTTAGGGCAAGCTGTGCTATTATTCTTATGGAAATCTGGCAGTTTGGATTGTTAAGAATCCTTATCTTTGCCCTTTAAAATTTTTGAGATTTGATAAAACTGCACGATTTAGAGTTTGAGCCTTATATTTCAGAAGAAGAAATCAATGCCGCTATAGATAAAGTGGCCAATAAGCTTAATGAAGATTATAGGGATACCAATCCCATATTTTTAGGAGTACTTAACGGTTCCTTTATGTTTGCAAGTGAAGTTATAAAGAGATTTAATGCAGATTGCGAGGTTAGTTTTGTAAAACTTGGTTCTTACGAGGGCACCAAAACAACCGGAAATGTAAAAACGCTTTTGGGATTAAACCAATCTTTAAAAGACCGGCATGTAATTTTACTGGAGGATATTGTAGATACCGGTAATACGTTAGAAGAAATCAATAAAATTCTTTTAAAAGAAGAAGTGGCCAACTATGAGGTGGCAACCTTATTTTACAAACCTGAAGCTTATAAAAAGGAATTCAATATTAAATACAGGGGAATTGAAATTCCCAATAAATTTATTGTAGGTTATGGCCTGGACTATGACGGTTTAGGTAGAAATCTTACTCAAATCTATAAACTTAAAGAAAACAACATGACAAATTTAGTTTTGTTTGGCCCTCCCGGCGCCGGCAAAGGAACTCAGGCAGACATCTTAAAAGAGAAATATCAGCTAATTCATATCTCTACTGGAGATGTATTTAGATATAATATTAAGAATAAAACCGAATTGGGCCTGAATGCTAAATCCTTTATAGATAAAGGTCAGTTAGTCCCTGATGAGGTGACCATAAAAATGTTGAACGCTGAAGTTGATAAAAACGAAGGCGCTAACGGATTTATTTTTGATGGTTTTCCACGAACTGCTGCCCAGGCCGATGCTTTAGCTGAATTATTAAAGTTGAAGAATACCGAAGTTACCGCGATGATCGCTTTAGAAGTTGATGACGAGATTTTGGTAGATAGGCTTTTGGAAAGAGGAAAAACCTCTGGAAGAAAAGATGATGCTGATGAATCGGTAATAAGGAACAGGATCAAGGTTTATTATAACGAAACTGCAGTTCTTAAAGAATATTATAAAAAACAAGACAAGTATTACGGGGTAGATGGAGTAGGATCTATCGAAGAAATTACTCAACGCCTAAGTGCTGTAATTGATAAGCTACAGGCTTAATCCAGAGCTTGTTATTAAGATATAATGGATTGCGATTTATACCTAGGGTTTCTCCAGAGGTAGATTAAATTTTTAAAAATATGACTGAAGGGAATTTTGTTGATTATGTAAAGATACACGTAGCTTCCGGGAAAGGAGGTAGTGGTTCTTCGCACCTACACCGCGAAAAGTACATTGCGAAAGGTGGCCCCGATGGTGGTGATGGCGGTCGTGGTGGTCACGTGATTGTGAAAGGGAACAAAAACCTTTGGACACTTTATCATTTAAAATTTAAAAGACATATTCGTGCCGAACACGGTGGGAATGGAAGTAAGCAACGCAGCAGCGGTGCAGAAGGTTCTGATGAATATATTGAGGTGCCTTTGGGAACAGTAATTAGAGATACCGAAACCCAAAGGGTTATTCACGAAATCACCGAAGACGGCAAAGAATATCTCGTTGCCGAAGGTGGAATGGGTGGTCGTGGAAACTGGCACTTTAAAAGTTCTACAAACCAAACCCCGCGCTATTCTCAGCCTGGGATTGACGGTACAGAAGTAGATATTACTCTTGAGCTAAAAGTTTTAGCAGATGTTGGTCTGGTTGGTTTTCCTAATGCCGGAAAATCTACTTTATTGTCGGTAATTACCGCTGCAAAGCCTAAGATAGCCGATTATGAGTTTACTACTTTAAAACCTAATTTAGGTATTGTAGAGTACCGTGATTTTAAAACTTTTGTAGTTGCCGATATTCCCGGAATTATTGAAGGCGCTGCAGAAGGAAGAGGTATTGGGCATAGGTTCTTAAGACATATTGAAAGAAACTCTACGCTATTGTTCTTGATCCCTGCCGATGCTCCTAATATTTCTGAGCAATATGAAATCTTATTGGATGAGCTGCGCAGATATAATCCTGAAATGCTGGATAAGGACCGGCTTATTGCTATTTCTAAAAGTGATATGCTGGATGCTGAATTAAAGTTGGAGATGAAACAAGAATTAGATAAAAACCTGGGTGCTCCTTACCTGTTTATTTCATCGGTAGCACAACAGGGCTTAACCGAACTAAAAGACAGGTTATGGGAAATGCTAAATAAAGAACCTTCTTAAATACTTCAATTTGCATTATTAAAAGGCTTGTTTTTAATAGAGGTTTTTGATAATCTTTAGATTTTCTGAACGGTTTTTGATTAAATTTAAGCAGCGTGGATGTATTTCTTCGCTGCTTTTTTATGTAAAAACTTAAAATTTCATCTTATGAAACTAATAAAATTACTTTTTGTTTGTGTACTGCTTTCCTCGTGCAATACCCCAAAAGCTGTATATGATTATGATGATACAGTTAGCTTTAATAATTATAAAACCTATCAGCTTTTTCCAGATTTTCAAACAGGACTATCCCAATTAGATGAAACCCGTCTTATTACCAGTATAAAAAACAGAATGGAAAGCAAAGGCTTTTCAACCTCTGAAGAGCCTGATGTTTTTGTAAACGCATATTCAAGGGAGTTTATGGATCAAAACCGAAGCAGTATTGGCATTGGAGTTGGCGGCGGTGGAAGAAGTGGAGGAGTAGGAGTTTCCGGAGGAATTCCTATTGAGAATAATTCGGTAATTCTTGAGGTAACGATAGATCTTATAGATGTTGCTGAAGATTCTTTAATATGGCAGGCTATTGTGGAAACCAAATTTAATCCAAACGCTTCTCCTGAAGAACGTAGAGCGATGTTTGACGAAATTGTGCAGAAAGCTTTAGAAGGTTATCCTCCTAAAAAGTAATTTATCAAGTAGCTTTCTCTAAGACCAACTATTGAAAATTTCACAATAAAAAAGCCCCGGAAATTTCCGGGGCTTTTCATATTTTGGTTGGTTAGTTAGTAGCTAACCTATGAAAGATCTATTCTTTATCTTCCATGTCGTTAGAATTCATAGAGTCTTCATTATTCATAATAGTGAATTCACTACGTCTATTCTTAGCATACTGCTCTACAGTACAACCTGTAGGTTGAGTACAGTCGTTAAGTGGCATGCTTTCTCCGTAACCTTTAGAAGTTAACCTGCTGCGGTCAATACCGTTTTCAACAAGATACTCTAAAGTAGAAGCTGCACGTCTCTCTGAAAGTGCCATGTTATATTTATCTGAACCTCTTGCATCAGCGTGAGAACCAATTTCAATTAGCAGCTCAGGATATTTATTCATGATATTTACAACTTTATCAAGTGTTGGTTTAGATTCCTCTTTAATGATTGATTTATCAAAGGCGAAGTAAATGTTTCCAACATCTTTTAATTGTTGTCTACCGGTTTCAAGGTTGGTTTCTCTGTCGTCAAAATCAACAACTGGAGGAACATAATCTTCTCTGGTAAATACATAAAGGTTATCTGAACCTCTTCGATTAGAAGCAAGGTATCCTTTTTGGTTTTCTTCGTCTATTACAAAGGCGAAATCATCGTGACCACTGTTTACAGTATTACCAAGATTTTGAGCTTCGTTAAAATCTCCTTCAGCTCTAAATACATCCAAGTTACCAAATCCCTGATGTCCATCTGAGGCGAAATAAAGTACTCCTTCTTCACTAATGTAAGGGAATTGCTCACGGTGTGGAGTGTTAATTCCAGTACCAAGATTTTCTGGCTCCCCGTAAGTTCCGTCTTCGTTTACATCTACAACATAGATATCAAAAGAACCTTCAGAACCTGGCATATCGCTGGCAAAATAAAGTTTGCTTCCATCTGCACTTAAGCTTGGGTGTTCAGTAGAAAATTCATCGCTAGTAAAAGGAAGTGCTTCGATGTTGCTCCATTCCCCATCTACCATTTCTGCACGGAAGATTTTAATGTGAGCAACTCTAATTCCTTCTTCGTTCTTCACTCTGTTTTCACTATTACGGTCAAAATACATTACCTGACCATCCTGGCTAAAAGTTGCAGAACTCTCGTGCTCATCGGTATTAATTTTATCTGAAAATAATACGATATCACTTAATTCACCATCTTCAGACATTTCAGCAGTGTAAAGATCTAGTGTTGGCTTTTTGTTCCAAGGATAAACTGGACGCTCCTGATTTCTAGTTGAAGCAAAAGCAATTCGATCTCCGTAAAAAGCAATACCAAAATCAGCTGAAGCACTGTTATTCATGATTTGCTCAGTTGTATAAACGTGAGGTGCCACAGTATCTAATTTACGTGCAAAATCCTCGTAGTTTACTTCTTCCCCGGTATAATCACTCATATACTCGTTAGCTTCATCCTGGTTTCCGATAGCGCGTAAAGAATGTGCAAAGCGAAACTGATATTCCGGAGCGGTATTCTCTTCGTGTCTAAGGAAAAGTGTGCGGTAAACTTCCGCAGCACTTTCCATTTGATTGGTGTAGAAATAAGCATCTCCTAGATTTTGTAAAACCTGCTGATTCTTATCTACTACATTTTCATAAGCTTCTGCAGCGTCTATGTATGCTCTTTGAACAAACAATTTATCTGCCTTCTTTATTTCGGCGCTTTGCCCAATAGCGGCAAGGCCTATAAAAAGAATAAAAAGGGTACTATATAAATTTTTCATATTATTCGTTTTTTAGAAGAATCTAGGTGATTTGTCATATCCTTTGGTAAGACCAAACAGGTCAAGATCAAACAACAACATTACCTCGTGAGTTCCACCTAAATTGTAATTAGCGAATTCTGAAGTAAAGTGGTCGTAGGCATACCCTACACGTAGTGAAGGAGTGATCTTGAAGTTTACAAGTCCTGTGATGGTTTCATTAAATCTGTAACCAACACCGGCTTCTAACCTATCGTATAACAAAACGTTTGCAGTAACATCTACTGCCAACGGAGCACCTTGGACACCTCTTGCCATAAAAGCAGGCTTCAATTTAAGATCTGGATTAAGTTGAAAAACGTATCCACCAGTTAAATAGTAGTGGATTTCTTCTTCACCTAATGCTGCAATCTCTTGTTCGTTTTCAATGTATTTTGAAGTAAACAAGTTAGGAGCAGAAGCACCTAAATAGTAGTTATCTCCAAACCAAAAAGCACCTACTCCAAATACCGGGAAAACTTCATTTACATTTTCCAAAGCTGGATCTGTAGGATCATTTACCTGTAAACCTGAAAGGTTTGCATCAAAAGTGGTAAGACCACCTTTAAGACCAAAAGAGATTTTGCTTTCTCCTCCTGTTGGGATCACATAAGCGAAATCGGCAGTAATATTGTTTTCTTTTACAATACCACCTATTTCATCGTGAACTACGGTTAAACCAAGTTCTACTCTTTCACTAATTGGAGTGTGGGCAAAGAAGTTGGCGGTGCTTGGAGCACCGTCAACATTTTGCCATTGAGATCTGTAAATACCCCCCAGGTTTAGCATACCTGGATCATCGGTAGCGTAAGCTGGGTTTATAACACTCATATTATACATATACTGAGTGAACAGGGGGTCTTGCTGAGCCATCCCCTTTAATGAGAAAAGGATAATGCCAGCGAATATTAAATATTTTGTGATTGTTTTTTTCATTTCTTTCTAATGTTTATCCTTTTATATTATCTGTTCAAGTATACTTTACCCTGACGAGGCTCTGTACTTCCGTCATTAAAGTCTACCACATAGAAATATACACCTACAGGTAGTACATCGTCTCCCAGACTACCGGATTGGTTAGAAGTTCCATCCCAGGTAGGAGTAGAGGCGTTACCTTTGTACACTGCATTACCCCATCTGTTAAAGATTGTAATGTTGTAGTTTGGATATTCGCTTTCAATATTTTCTATAACTAGTCTATCATTTCTACCGTCTCCGTTTGGCGTAATCGCTTCCGGGAATAGCAATGCGCAGTCTTCTAGAGTAACTGTAACAGCTAATCTTTCTGAACTTTCGCAACCGTTATCTGAAATAAGTGTAGCGTAGTAAGTAGTTCCATCAGTTAGCATAGCATTGTTGCTTAACGCGGTCATACTATCTGCTGATTCGTACCAGGTCACTTCACCAGTTTCGTTGATTTCGGCAGTAAGATCTGCTAGTGTAGGATTATCAAATGTACATAATTCGTAATCTGAACTAATCGTTGGCGCAGGAGAGTCTACGATATTAACCATAATCATTGCAGCTTCAGATTCACATCCTTCGTCTGAGGTTTGGGTAACATAATAATCACCATTAACCAATAAATCATCATCATTAACCATCATAGTTAAATCAGCATCAGAATACCAGGTTAAATTGTTACCATTAGCTTCAAGACGCGATACGGTTTCACCATCTATTGCACAGAAGGCAACAGCATCACCGGTAGTTGGTGCTTCAGGAGCAACAAAAAGGTCTACGGTTATTGTAGCAACATCGTCTCCACCACACTGTTCTGCATCCGAGGTTACCGTATAAGTGAATTCATAGGAACCGGCTTCAAATTCTGCCGGATCAAAAATTCCGTCTGCTAAATCGCTAAAAGTACCATCCATATCGGCATCAGCAGAAATATAGTCGAAAAGGTTTTGAGCTCCCTGGTTATCACAAATAGTTACCTGCATATCTTCACCGGCATTAGCGCCTTGAAGTACTTCGATAGTAAATGTTGTACTAGCTTCACCTACCACGCAGGGAGCATCTTCGGTAACCGAGTAGGTTACTTCATAAGTGCCTGCGCCAATTGTAGATGGGCTGAAAATACCATTTTCATAGCCTTCAAAAACACCATTTGGATTTGCATCTTCAGACAATAATGTATAAAGGTTTAAATCGGCATCGCTAGAGCATAGTGTCTGGTCTTCAATTTCGCCAGCATTGGCATCGATAGCGTCAATAACTTCTACGGTTAAAACCGCTGAATCTGAACAAGAACCGCCACCTAGAGTATAGGTAGTAGTAAATGTACCAATAGGATTATTGAGGTATTCCTGTCTTATTTCTTCCATACCTGGCTCAAAAGTACCATTGGTAGGAACTCCATCGGAAAGCAGGTTTAAGAAATAATTTCTAACCTCAACCAAGGTTGGTTCGCTATCTAATTCAGAAACGCAAACAGTAAGGTTCGCATCTTCACCTGCATCGAAAGTATCAGCAGTAACATTTACAGTAAATGTAGCGCTGGCACTACCTTCTACGCATTCCAGGTTATCTTCACCTACGGTATAAGTAAATTCATACGTACCTTCTCCTGCGCTTACGGCATCAAAAGAACTTCCGGTAAAAGTTTCACCATCAAGGCTAAACGAACCGCCCGGTGTGGTAGCATCAGTTAATGCGTCATACAAGTCGTAAGAAGCTTCGCTGGTACAAACATTAATTGTTTGGTTGTTAGCCTCGGCAACCGCTTCTTGCTCATCTATTACCTGAATAGTAAAGCTTGAGGAATCTGAGGTTCCCGGTGTTACACAAGGAACAGTCTCATTTACCGTATAGGTAATTTCGTAACCATTTTCATTTGGTCCCACAGAAGTGTCGAACATTCCATTTGTTACGCCATCTCCGGTAAAAGTACCACCGAGTTGTGCTCCCGAACCTGCAAGGTAATCACTCAGGTCTATCATTCCTTCAGTAGAACAAACTACCTGGTCTGCTATATTTCCGGCATTTGCATCTCCTTCTGCCTGAACTGTTACGGAAACTTGAACAGAACCTTGACAATCTCCGGTTTCTACAGTATAAGTTGTAGTAAAAGTATCAAAAGGATTAGCATTGTATTGAGCAAGGATGTCTTCAGCAGAAGTACTAAAAGTACCTCCTGAAGGCAATCCTGAAACAAGACCTTCATAATAATTTTCTATGATTTCTGCAGTTAAATCTTCAGGTACTTCAGATTCACAAAGGGTGACAGTAATCTCATCTCCGAAGTCAAAATCAGATGTTACATTAATTGTAAAATCAGTTGTAGCACTTCCTTCAATACAATCTGCATCTTCTGAGCTTACCGTATAAGAGAAATTGTAAGGACCTTCGTCTCTGGTGCTAGCATCAAAGGTAGTTCCTTCGATCTCTTCTCCATCAAGGAAGAAAGTACCGCCTAATGTGCTGTCTTCCGAAAGCGCATTGTTAAGGTTGTAAGAGGTTTCACTGGTACATACATTAATTGTATCGTCCATTGCTTCAGCAACAGCTTCCCCTGGTTCGATGATGGTAATCATAAACATTTCCGAATCCTCAGTTTCTTCCTCAACACATGGTGCTGAATCGTCTACGGTATAAGTGATTTCATAATCACCTATTTCCATCGAAGCGTCGAACATTCCATCTTCAACACCTTCACCAGAAAAAGTGCCTCCCATTTGAGCTCCTGAACCTTCCAGGTAATTGCTTAGGTCTATCATTCCATCAGTAGTACAAGCTACTTGGTCATCGATCTCACCAGCATCAGCTGGACCTTCTTCCTGAACGGTTACGGAAACTTCAACAGAACCTTGACAATCTCCGGTTTCTACAGTATAAGTTGTAGTAAAAGTATCAAAAGGATTAGCATTGTATTGAGCAAGGATATCTTCAGCAGAAGTACTAAAAGTACCTCCTGAGGGCAGTCCTGAAACTAAATCGAGATAGTAGTTTTCGATGATTGCGGCGGTTAAATTTGCCGGTACTTCAGATTCACAAAGGATATCGGTAATTTGATCACCAAAATCAAAATCGGTGGTCACATTAACAGTAAACGAAGCATTAGCAGTGCCATTAACACAATCTAAATCATCTTCACTTACTGTATAATTGAAATCGTAAGAACCTTCACCTACAGTAGTAGCATCAAAAGAACTTCCTTCGAAAGCTTCTCCGTTTAAAGTATAGCTTCCTCCTGGGGTTGTATCGTCGGTTAATGCATCATACAGGTCGTAAGTTGTTTCGCTTGTACAAAGATTTATGGTTTGATTATTAGCCTCAGCAAATGCTTCCTGCTCATCTATCACTTGAATATTAAAACTTGCAGAATCTGTGGTTCCCGGTGTTACACAAGGAACAGTTTCATCTACAGTATAGGTAATTTCGTAACCATTTTCATTTGGTCCTACTGAAGCGTCAAACATTCCGTTTGTTACTCCATCGCCAGAAAAAGTTCCACCCATTTGAGCTCCTGAACCTGACAAATATTGTGAAAGGTTTATCATTCCATCGGTAGAACAAACAACCTGGTCTTCGATATCCCCTGCATTAGCATCACCACTTGGCTGCACTGTTACAACTATATCCACAGAAGATTCACAAGTTGTTCCTTCGCCTACTGTGTAAGTGGTGGTATAAGTTCCAAGACCATCACCATTATTGTAACGGGCAGTCATTTCAGCTATTGAATTATCGTCAAAGCTTCCATTTTTACTCACTTCCCCACTTAATAGTCCTAAGAAGTAATTTTCCACTATAGTCTCGGAATAACTATCTTCTAAATCTACCCTACAAAGAATGTCAGTAATTGGGCCTTCCAGATTAAAATCTGAAACTACATTAATAGTAAAATTAGCAGTAGCGCTTCCATCAACACATTCTGCATTTTCCCCGCTCACGGTGTAAGTAAAGTCATAAGTCCCTTCTCCCAGTGCTGTTGCATCGAAAGTGGTTCCTTCAAAAACTTCGCCGTCTAATGTGAATATACCTCCGAGGGTAGTATCATCTGTTAAAGCATTTTCAAAGAGATCATAAGTTGCTTCGCTTGTACAAACATCCAATATTGGATTTACAGCTTCTGCAACTGCCTCCTGATCATCTAATACAGTAATGCTAAAGTTGGCGGTATCGGTTCCGCATTCGCTGGTCGCATCACCTACGGTATAAGTGCCATCTAAAACCAAAGAAGGCTCCCTGTTATCATTTTGATAATAGTTGAACAACTCCAGTCCTAATTCAATAGCGCTTGGGTCGAATGTACCGTTGATATCACCATTCCAGTTAAACCTTTCAAATAGATCAGTTAGGGTTGCATCCGGATTTATTGGATCGAAATCTTCAACGATTTCTATAACTTCGCTAAGGCAAATTGAGCCTTCAACATCATTTCCAGCGTTTGCATCTGATACTACGGTTCTGCTTAATTCTATAGGTGCGGTACAGCTATTTTCAATATTAGGAATATAAGTGGCAGTAAAAGTGCCAATATTATTTTGATTATATTGATTGATTACTGCTTGAATGTCGCCTTCTTCAAACTGACCTTCAGGAATATTTGCTCCGAAATTTTCTAAAAATAAATCTTCAACATCTTCAGGAATAGCATTTACAAGGGCTGGAATGTCTCCATTACATAGAGGAACCACTTCTACCAATTCAAAATCGATAGATTCTGAAACAGTTACAGTTAGGTTAGCTGTATCTTCACAATCTGTACCCGCGCCAACTGTATAGGTTGTAGTATAAGTTCCAATTCCATCGCCGCTATTAAAAGTGTTGGTAATCTCGGCTATGGTTTCATTATCAAAAGTTCCGTTGGTATCAGCATCAGCACTTAAAAGTCCTCTTAAGAAGGCTTCAATTTGTGCTTCAGTAGGGTTTTCAGGTAAATCTGATCGGCATAATGTAGTTGTAATATCATCTCCGGCTTCAAATTCTTCTACTACTTCTAAAGCAATTTGCACATCATCCTCGCAACCCGCATCAGTTGTTACTGTTGCAGTAGTCGTAAATGTTTGAAATGGATTATTGTTATAATCGGCTTCTATGCTCGAGATAGAAGGATTAAAGGTTATACTTGCATTTGCTGGTACGTTAGTGATATAGCTTGTAAAAATAGCCGTTGGGGATTCGCCCGCCTCAATTCTTGCCTGTAAATCAGATTGACAAAGCGTTTCACTTACATCAGGACCAGCATCAAAAGCTTCTAAAGTAACCGTAACGGCAGCTCTATCTGCGGCAGGGGTTTCACAAGGAGGCATTGGGTTTCCTCTTTCGTTAACTACCTGGCCAACATAATATGTTTGTCCACTAATTAGTTTAGTTGTTTCTGCCAAAGGAGAGACCGCATTTTGCGAACGGTACCATCTAATAGCCTGAGTGTTATTATAGGTTCCTTCTGCAACCAGGTCGGCCACCGTGGCTTCCTCACATAATACCTGGGCATTTTGAGTAGCGGGAGCTTCAATTTGATTAGGATTAAAACCTACTGCTACTCTTAAAGAAGGGCACTCATTGGTATTGTTTGGAACTTGGGCTACGTAGTAGCTGCCACCCGCTTGAAGGTTGCCTGTAAAAGGAGTAGTTCCAAATTCAGAATCGTAAACCTCAATAGTGTAACCTTGATCAGGATTAAATAAATCTGCAAGATCTCCACTGTTGAAATCAGCAGGAGTACAAGAGGTTATTTCGAAACCATTGGCTACATTACCGGTTACATCATTCGAAGGACGGGTAGTGCTATCAACAGCTACTGTTATAGCAATACGTTCACAATCTCCAGATTCTCCACCTACGTAATAGGTTTCTCCATCTACGAGAAGTTCATCTTCGGGAATGGGTTGTGTGTCATTTTCGTTATCTTCAGTTTGGTAAACTGGATACTCATCGGTGTCAAGTTCTGCAACGGTTTGCGTGAAACAAAAACTTTGAGCTTGAGAGAAACTGAAATTGTCCGGATCTGGACAATCATTCTGCCCAAATGAAGGCAGGGTTCCAATTAACAATAAAAAGGCGAAAAGGAACCAATTTGTTCCCTTCCTCCCAAAAGTAAAATTTTGCATAGGCTAGGTGTTAAAATTCAATTATTAGTATTAGGTTTAAAAAATTTTAGCAGCACAAATATTAAAATAATTTTTAACATTGTAAGTTAAATTAATAACGAGTTTAACAATTTTTATCATTCATGGCCGACTTTTTGTTCATTTGATAAAATCTGTCACAGTTTGATGCTGCTAAACCACATTAAATTTATGAAAAAATTAATAGTATGACTCGATATATCTTTACTTTTCTGCTTTTCGCCCTTTATTTTTCTCCTTACGTCGGAGCTCAAAGCAACTTTGAAATTGGGAAAAAATTCCTCAATCAGAATGAATTAAAAAAGGCAAAATCTGTTTTTAAAGAGTTTCCTAACGATCTGAAAGCTTTAGAATATTTAGGTGATATTGCCGGTTTTGAAAAAAGGTGGGATGATGCGATAAACCATTACGAAAAATTGCTGGAAATTAAACCCGATTCTCCAAAATACAATTTTAAGCTAGGCGGCGCTATGGGGATGAAAGCCCTGGAAATTTCTAAACTTAAAGCAGCGTTAATGATAGGTGATATTAAAACTTACTTAAATAAAGCTGCTGAGTTGGATAAAAACCACGCTGAAGCACGTAGGGTTTTGGTTGAGCTTTATATGCAATTGCCCGCTATTCTTGGGGGTAGTAAGGATGTAGCTGAGAAATTTAAAGCTGAACTTCATAATATTAATAAAGTAGACGCCTATCTAGCCGAGGCATATATTCATAAATATGAGGGAAATGAAGAGTTAATGGAGACTGCAATTAAAAACGCTCTTCAGCAAGCATTAAATAATAAGGATCTGGTAGAACGTAATTACTTAAATTACGAACTAGGAGAGCGCGCTGCTACCCTAAAAATAATGCCAGATGCCGCCATTTATTTTCTACAGGAATATGCTGAAAATTACAATTATAAAGATTTAAAGTCTCCGGCCTGGGCACATTATTATATTGCTCAAGTTCAGGCCGGGCAAAATAACCAGGATAAAGCTTTGACGCACGTAAATAAAGCTCTGGCGAGTAAATTCAACTTTCCGGAGGCAGAAAAGCTTAAGCGACAAATATTAGAGATGTAAGCTAAAAACATTTTCCTATCTCTTAACTATATTTGCAGCCAATAAAAAGAATTGGAAATTGCCAATTTAATGGCACGCGAAATTGAACCTAATGAAACTTCACTTTATAGCAATTGGGGGTAGCGCTATGCATAGCCTAGCCCTTGCACTTCACCAAAAAGCAAATGATATCACCGGAAGCGACGATGCAATCTACGATCCTTCTAAATCGGCATTAGAAAAGCATGGTCTTTTGCCTGAAAGTTTTGGATGGTTTCCAGAGAAAATAACTAAAGATCTGGATGCCGTTGTATTGGGGATGCACGCTAAAAATGATAATCCTGAGTTGAAAAAGGCCAGGGAGCTAGGTTTAAAAGTCTATTCTTATCCTGAATACCTTTTTGAAATATCCAAAGAGAAAACCCGTGTAGTTATTGGCGGTTCGCACGGTAAAACTACAATTACCGCTATGATAATTCACGTGATGCATTATCACGGAAAGGAAATTGATTACTTGCTGGGAGCGCCGGTTAGGGGAATTGAAAATACGATTCATTTAAGCGATGAAAATGATTTTATGCTGATTGAAGGGGATGAATATCCTGCTTCCCCAATAGATCTTCGTCCTAAATTTCACTTATACCAGCCGAATATCGCTTTGCTTAGCGGGATTGCCTGGGATCATATCAATGTGTTTCCAAGTTTCGAAAATTATGTTGAGCAGTTTCGAATTTTTATAAATTCGATAGTAAAAGGTGGTATCCTTGTTTATAATGAAGAAGATGAAACCTTAAAACAGCTTGCTGAAAATACCGAAAATCAAATAAGGAAACACCCATATTTTACCCCCGAATATCACGTAGAAGATGGAGAAACTATTTTAGAAACTTCGGAGGGTGATATGCCTTTAGAAATTTTTGGGAAACATAATATGAATAACCTTGCGGGCGCCAAATGGATTTGCCAGCATATGGGAATTGATGAAGATGATTTCTATGAAGCGATGATGGAATTTGAAGGTGCCAGCCGAAGATTGGAAAAAATCTTTAATAGCGAGAGCGGAGTTATTTTTAAAGATTTCGCGCATAGTCCGTCTAAAGTAAAGGCCAGCACGATGGCGGTAAAGGAACAATATCCAGATAAAAAATTAATTGCTTGCTTAGAATTACACACTTTTAGTAGTCTTAATTACGAGTTTATTCAGCAGTATAAAAATACGCTTAGTGAAGCTGATGAAGCGATAGTTTTCTATTCTCCCGAAGCAATTTCGCAAAAACAAATGAGCCCTATTTCTGCGGATGAGATAAAAACTGCCTTTAATGAACCAGATTTGGAAGTGGTCTCTGAAACTGCAGCTTTACAGGATTTATTAAAGTCTAAAGATCTAAGTGATAGCGTTCTGCTTTTAATGAGCAGCGGCACCTTTGGGAATCTAAACCTAGAAAAAGTAAAAGCCTTATTTTAAGATAAACGCTTCATTTTAAATAGTTTTAGTAAGGATAAGGAATCATTTTTTATCTTTATAAAACTATGGGGCAGGAAAATCAAAATGGTTTTGGTATTAAATCCTGGGCAGAAGACGATCGGCCCAGGGAAAAACTGCTTCAAAAAGGCAAAGTTAGTCTTAGCGACGCCGAACTTATCGCTATCCTCATTGGTTCGGGAAGTAGAAACGAATCTGCCGTCCAATTGAGTAAACGTATTTTAGCTTCCACAGGAAATCAACTGAGTGAACTTGGAAAACTTTCAGTAAAAAAGCTCTGTGAATTTAAAGGAATTGGCCCTGCAAAAGCAGTTAGTATTGTTGCTGCAATGGAGCTAGGCCGGCGGAGAAGAACTGAAGAAGCTTTAGAAAAGAAGAAGATCACTTCCAGTGCATCGGTTTTTGAATTGATGCAACCAATAATAGGGGAGCTTTATCACGAAGAATTCTGGATTATCTATCTTAATAATTCTAATAAAGTTATTGAGCAATTACAGCTTAGCAAAGGCGGAATTACCGGTACGCTTGTAGATGTGCGTATTACTTTAAGAAAAGCGCTGGAAGTTGGTGCCACTTCAATAATTTTAGCGCATAATCATCCTTCGGGTACTTTGAGACCCAGTGAAGCCGATAAACAACTTACACAAAAGCTTAAAACCGCTGCGCAAAGTTTGGATATTAAGGTACTGGATCATCTTATTGTAACCGAAAAATCATACTTTAGCTTTGCAGACGAAGGC
>VMHT01065896.1_pt1 | contig 24699 bp, 23 predicted proteins | sample 4693611 | NCBI WGS metagenome assembly VMHT01 (sample SAMN12280063, study PRJNA550983) | marine metagenome | isolation source: seawater sampled from same location over 5 years 0.02-0.2 micron viral filtrate | place: USA: collected off the coast of southern California halfway between the port... ...
ACAAAGGAATTTCTGCTTTACTTAAAGATGATGAGAGGTGGTTAAAAACAGATATAAAATCTACATCTTTACTAGCAAACGTTTTGAATAAAATTGAAGCTGATTCTGAAGGCCATGACGAGGTGATCTTGCATAAAGGTGGTTTTTTAAATGAAGGCGCAGTATCAAACTTATTTCTTTTTATAAATGATGATCTTCATACACCATCTCTTGATGCAAACATATTGCCTGGTGTCACAAGGGCAAAACTCATTAATTTAGCGGAAGCTAATAACATAAATGTCATTCAAAGGATTATTCCTTTATCGGAAATTGATAATGCTCAAGAGGTCTTTATGTCTTCAACTACCAAAGGAGTAATTCCTGTACTAAGAATAATAGGGTCTAAGTTTGATAAAGATCAACCAGGTGATCTCACATCGAGACTAAGAGAAATATATTTAGAAGAAATTTGTCAAACATAGGACATTAAGGCATTAAAATGAACTTTTATTAACTTTTCATTATTTTCTGATTTAATCAACCTATCTAATCTAGCAATTTCAATTTTAATTTTATTAATTGAATCTTCTGATATTTTCCTAGCCTTATTTTTTAAATCAGATACGTAATCGAAAGGCCCTGGCACTTTCATTGTTGGATTGGTTTGCAACGCTTCGATAAAAGACAATTCTCTATTTAAGCTCCAAAGCATTAAAGTTAATGGTACTTTCTCAATGAGGAGTTGATTAAGAAGTTTATTAAAAAGTAGTGCATTTGAATTGATGAAACTCCTAGAAAAAGAAAATATATCTTTACTCGAACTGTCGATCAATGAATCTTTGATGGTGATCATTTTCAGATCTTCATTTTTTGATATGAGTTTGAGACATTTTAGCTCTTGATCGGCAGCCAAGAGATTTCCATTTGTCAGTTCAGTTAAATAATCAGTCATTTGAACATCTAAATTTAAACCTCTTCTTTTAGCTCTGGATTTAAGCCATTCAGGAAATTGATTTGGATAAATCTTTTCTATGTATGACGATTTCGTGATGGAAGAAATTTTTTTAAACCATGCACTGCCTTTAACTTTGGTTACGTTTTCAATTGATAGGATAATTGTTTTGGAACTTTCTTCTTTACCTGAGAAGTCCTCTAAATAATTGAGACAATCTTTCGTAGGAGCAAATCCATTAATTCTTATATCTAAAAGCTCTTTATCCTCAAATAAAGATAAATTTTCGTTGCTATCAAATGTATCCCAGTTAAACTTTTTGTCTACAAAAAAAATTTTTCTGTTTAGATATCCTTCTTTTTTTAATTTATTTATCTCTATTAATCTATTTTCTTGAAGCAGAAAGGACTCATCACTGATAAAGCAATATATGTTAGCCATTAGAGATTTTTATCAGATTAAACTTAATATCATCCAGAGCTTTATCAAGAAAAGAATTTTTGATTTCTTCTGTAATTTTGTCATTAGAAAGAATGTTCGAAGTATTATAAGGATAAAGTTCCGAGTCATAGAAACTTTGTGAAATGATTTTGTCATCTAAGATAAATTCATACTCTAAAGAATACTCAATGCTTCCTATTGCAGGTGTAAGATTTTTATCCGTGGCAGAAAGAAATTTCCCAATTCTTTGTGAAATAATTCTAATTTTCAAATCAACTTGATCTGTTTCAGATAAGTTCAATCCTACATATCCCTGATTAGATTTAATATTTATGACAAGTAATTTATTAAGAGGAGTGTTTTCATAAATCAATACAGCATCAAGCTTTGATGGATTATTAGAAACTAAACTATATCCACAGGAATAAATAAATAGACATAAAAGGGATAAACAGACATAACGCATTACACAACAAAGTTTATCAATTTACCTTTAACAAATATTATTTTTTTTATTTCTTTTCCTTCTAGATACTTTGCAACATTTTCAATTTTCATCGACATAGATTTGACGTCATCTTCATCTGCTTCAATATCAATGATTAACTTGCCTCTAGATTTCCCATTAACTTGAACAATGAAATCAACTTCATTAGATTCTAAGAAATTTTCATTTGGAACTGGCCAACTTTCATTGTAAAGAAAATGACCTCCAGCATCCTTCCAAAGTTGTTCAGTTACATGAGGAATGATTGGATTGAGAAGACTTACAGCAACCCTCAAAGTTTCATTAACTAATTTTTTTTGATCTTCAGAAGAATTATCATCAAGGAATTTATCAGGTATCGCATTTATCATTTCCATGACTGAAGAAATTGCAGTGTTGAAAGAAAATCTTCTTGAGAAATCATCATTAACTTTTTTGATGGTCTGATTCACTTTGATGTAAAGTTTTCCCATATCAGAATCCTCAGAGTTATGTTCATAGTGCCCAACAGTTGAAAAATGTTTTTGGGACATTGTCCAAAGTTTATTGATAAATTTAAAAGAGCCTTTAATGCCACTATCGGACCACTCCAAAGACTGTTCAGGAGGGGCAGCAAACATCATGAACAATCTTAAAGAGTCAGCACCGTATTCTTCAATTAAATCATCTGGATTCACTACATTACCTTTTGACTTAGACATTTTTGCACCATCCATAAGAACCATTCCCTGGCAGAGAAGGTTCTTAAAAGGTTCTCTTGTATCCAAATATCCTAATTCATTAAGAACTTTGCAGAAAAATCTTGAGTAGAGCAGATGAAGTATTGCATGTTCAATTCCTCCTACGTACTGATCGACTGGCAACCAATAATTTGCTTCATCATCTAAAATATCTTTATCTGATTTAAAAGATGCATACCTTGCGTAATACCAAGAGGATTCAAAAAAAGTATCTAGCGTATCTTTTTCTTTAACGTATTTTTTTCCATTTCTTTCTATTGACTCTGTTTTTAGCTCATCATCGGATAGATCTGAAAAAGGAATGGCATCGTTGTCATCTTCATTCTCAGAAATCATCATCGGAATAGGAGCGCCCCAAGATCTCTGTCTGGAAACGCCCCAATTTCTGAGCCTGTAGTTTTCTTCAAATCTTCCAAAATTATTTTGCTCTGCAAATTTTTGTATTTTTATGAATGCATCTTCAAAACCTAAATCATTGAATTGGCCCGAATTAATTAATTTCCCTTTATCTGTAGATGCTTGATCAGAATCTTCGTTCTCGGAAGAAATTACTTTTAGGATAGGCAGTGAATATTTTGTGGCAAATTCAAAATCTCTTTGATCATGACCAGGTACTCCCATCAATGCACCTGATCCATAATCTGAAAGCACGAAGTTTGCTACCCAAATGGGTATCTTTTCTTTTGAGACTGGGTGATAGGCAAATTCATTAAGAAAAAAACCTTTTTTTTCCTGCAGTGCTTGATCTTTTTCTGCGCTTTTAACTTTATTCATTTCTTCTATCCAGAGTTGTAATTCTTTATTCTCGGATAGTTTTCTCTTCGTGATTTCATGTTCTGATGAAAGTGCAATAAAGCTGACACCCATGATGGTGTCAGGCCTTGTAGTAAAAACTTCAATTGGCTTACCTATCAATGAGTTTTCAAATTGGAATACCATTCCCTTTGATTTACCAATCCAATTCTCTTGCATTAGTTTTACCTGTTCAGGCCAGCCAGAAAGATTACTCAATTCTGAAAGAAGTTCATCAGCATAGTCAGTTATTTTCAAAGACCACTGATTAAGGAATTTTTTTTCTACCTGAGCCCCAGATCTCCAGCCTCGACCTTCGATGACTTGTTCGTTTGCTAAAACTGTTCTATCAACTGGATCCCAATTTACTTCAGCTTTTTCTCTAATAACCAAACCCTTTTCAAACATTTTACAAAATAGATCTTGCTCCCATTTATAGTAGCTCTCATCACAAGTAGAAAATTCTCTTCGCCAGTCATAGGCAAATCCTAATTGTTTAAGCTGACTTCTCATTGTTTCTATATTCTGATAGGTCCAGTCTTTTGGAGAAACTTTGTTTTCAATTGCTGCGTTTTCTGCTGGCAATCCAAAAGCATCCCAACCCATTGGTTGCATAACGCATTTTCCTAATCTGATATTGAATCTAGAGATTAAATCACCAATCGTATAATTTCTAACGTGACCCATATGGATTTTTCCAGACGGGTAGGGCAGCATGCTTAAGCAGTAAAATTTATCTTTATCAGTATCAGGATCTACCTCGAAAGCATTATTTGAATCCCAGTAATCTTGAATAGATTGATCAATGACTTTTGGATCATACTCTTTCATGAAAATATTTACTTTATGTTAAGAATATCTCTTAAATAATTTATTGAGATTTTTTCTTCAACAAAGTTTTGCTCAATAAGAATTCTTTGATGAAGAGGAGCATTTGTATTTATTCCTTCTATGTAAGTTTCTTCTAGCGCTACTCGCATCTTTCTTATTGCAGAAATTCTATCACTTGAATGCGCACATATTTTCGCTATCAGAGCATCATAATATTGGGGAACAGTGTAGCCAGAATAAAGATGAGAGTCGGTCCTAATCCTAAATCCGCCTGGAGGATGGAATTCAGTTACTTTGCCAGGAGATGGAATGAAAGTTTCATGATGTTCAGCATTTATCCTGCATTCGATTGCATGACCACGGCAGTTAATATCTTCTTGAGACAAAGGAATTTCCTGACCTGCTGCAATCATAATCTGTAGTTTTACAAGATCAATCCCGGTTATCATTTCTGTGATCGTGTGTTCTACCTGCAATCTTGTATTCATTTCAATGAAGTAAAAATTTCCATTCTCATAAAGAAATTCAAAAGTACCTAAACCCTTATAATTAATCTTCTTGCATGTATTCACTGCTATGTTTCTTATTTCATCTAATTTTTCTTGAGGAATATCAAAAGCAGGAGCTTCTTCAATGATCTTTTGATTTCTTCTTTGGATTGAGCAGTCTCTTTCAAAAAAATGAACAGCATTGCCATGATCGTCAGCGGCCACCTGTATTTCAACATGCCTTGGAGTCAGAAGATATTTCTCTATATAAACTTCATCACTTCCAAAGCTATTTAAGGCTTCAATCTGGGTGAGATTTAGTTTCGACAAAAATTCTTCTTTCTTCTCACAGATTTGTATTCCCTTACCTCCGCCTCCTGAAGCAGCTTTTATTATTACTGGATAGCCAATTTCATCAGCCATCTTCAATGCTTCTTCCTCCGAGTTAATTCTTCCCGAACCCGGGACGGGGTTCATTCCAGCTGATAAAACCGCTTCTTTTGCAGTGATTTTGTTTCCCATCACTTTTATGGTTTCTGAATCTGGTCCAATAAATTTGTATCCGCTAGATGTTACTTGTTGAGCAAAATGATCATTTTCAGAGAGAAAACCTACGCCCGGATGAATAGCATCAATCCCTGTTAGTTCTGATGCACTTATAATAGCAGCAACATTGAGATAACTTTTTGCTGATTCTGCAGGCCCTATACAAATTGATTCATCCGCCATCTTTACATGTTTTAAATCTTTATCTGCTGACGAATAAACAGCAACAGTCTTTATATCAAGTTCTTCACATGCTCGTAAGATTCTTAAGGCGATTTCTCCTCTATTAGCTATAAGGATTTTTTTAAACATTGGACTTTAAGAAATAATAAATAAGGTTTGATCGAATTCAACAGGCTCAGAATTATCAACTAAGATTTGTTTTACTGTTCCGGAAAACTCTGACTTTACCTCATTCATCATTTTCATGGCTTCAATTATACAAAGTACATCGCCTTCATTAATCTGATCACCAACTTTTACAAAAGGTTCTGACTCTGGATTTGGAGCAGAATAAAAAGTTCCTACCATTGGAGAATTCATTTTATTTCCACTTTCAAGAACATCTGATGTTTGGCTTATTTCTTGAGTAACTGTTTCTTCAAGTGAAGGTGCCGATGGCTTGGCAATCGGAGAATGTTGAGTAGGTTCTGAAATAATGGGAGGAGCAGAAGAAATAAAATTACCTGGAATAGGGTTACTCTTTACAAGTTTTACAGCTTCTTCACCTTCTTTAATTTCTATTTCATTGAGATTAGATTCTTCTAACATTTCAATTAATTTTTTTACTTTACGAATATCCATTAATCCTCCCTTAGTAGATAATTTTTTGCTGCTTGAAAGGCCATTAAATAACTTTGCTTTCCAAATCCTGAAACCACTCCTAAAGCAATGTCTGAAAAATATGACTTTTCTCTGAATTCTTCTCTGCCATAAATATTAGACAAATGAATTTCAATCAAAGGAATATTTACACCAAGTATCGCATCTCTCAAAGATATGCTTGAGTGGGTGAAGGCACCTGGATTAAATAGAATAATTTTTACTCCATTAGATTTAGCATTATGAATCTTACCAACTAACTCATGCTCAGCATTACTTTGGAAGCATTCGGTATCAATATTGTTCTCTTTACCTAGCTTTTTTATTGTCTTTTCAATATCTTCAAGAGAAAAATCTCCATAAATATCTGGCTCTCTTTCACCTAAAAGATTCAAATTTGGCCCATTTAAAAGCAAGATCGAAGACATTAAGCGAATTTTAAAGTATTTTTTTAGAAATTAAACGATTTTCTTTGAAAAATAGATCTATTTTATTATTTTTTTCTGGATAGCAGTATTTTCCTTGATAGCATCCCAAGTAGTTTAATTTGAATGACAAAATGCCATCCTTTAGATTTGGGATATTAAAGAAAATATTATTAATGAAGACTTCAGATTCTCCAAAAAACTCATCTTTTATAACTAATGACTCCGCTTCTACCTTTAAATTTTTATTTTCTGGAGAGATTGTGAAGTTTAGTTTATCGGAATAAACGTAAACATTTTGATGTAATTTCAAATCTATCAAAACATGATCATCAAAAGAATTTATAGTGATAGTATATGCCTCCTCAGGAGATACGAACTGATCACTGGTCTCAATAAATAAGAAACTATTGCTTGAAAAGACAGCTGAAACAAAGAGTAAAAATAGATTCATGAATAATTTTGGTGAACCAATTTTGAAAGTTAACAACCTTAATGTTGAATTTGCAAATGAATCTTCAACTTTTAAGGCTGTTAATAATTTAAATTTTAACCTCTCTGAAAAAGAGACTTTAGCCGTTGTAGGAGAAAGCGGATCAGGGAAATCAGTTACAGCTTTATCTATTATGCAATTACTTCCTTATCCAATTGCATTTCATAGCAAAGATAGTTCCATAAACTTTCAAGGCACAGAACTTATAAATCTTCCTAAAAAAGAACTTGAGAATATCAGAGGTAAAAGAATATCAATGATATTCCAAGAGCCAATGACTTCATTGAATCCATTTATAAAGGTCGGTAAGCAAATTATGGAGTCTATTCAAGTCCATAATAAGAGATCTAATAAAGAGGCAAGAGAAAAAGCCATAGACCTATTAAGGAAAGTCGAAATACCAAATCCAGAACAAAAATTTTCTTCATTTCCTCATCAGCTCTCTGGAGGACAAAGACAAAGGGTGATGATCGCAATGGCATTGTCAAACAACCCTGAAATATTGATTGCAGACGAACCAACAACAGCCTTGGATGTGACTGTAGAAAAAGAACTATTAATTCTTTTAAACAAATTAAAAGAAGAGGAAAACCTCAGCATAATTTTTATCACGCATGATTTAAATGTTGTTAAAAGATTTGCAGATAAAGTTCTGGTGATGAATCAGGGTGATGTGATCGAAAGAGGAACTACTGCAGAAATTTTTTCTAATCCAAAGGATTCTTATACAAAAAGGTTAATAGAGTCGATTCCTGAACCTAAAGAGATTAGTAGCGTTTCAGACTCCAAAATTCTGGAATGCGAAAAATTAAATGTAAGCTACCAAGTAAGAGAAGCTTCTCTTCTTCAAAAGGAAGAAAGATTTGATGCAGTCAAAGAAGTCTCATTCTCTTTATCAGCTAATTCAACTCTAGGAATTGTTGGAGAATCAGGATCAGGAAAATCTACCATTCTCAAAGCAATTCTGGGCATAGAGGAATATTCAGGAAAAATTCTCTTTGAAAATGAAATATTAAAGAAAGATAAGCTAAGAGATTTGAGGAAGAAGTGTCAGGTTGTCTTTCAAGATCCGTTCAGTTCCCTCTCTCCTAGAATGAGGGTGGAAGAGATCATCAAAGAAGGTTTGGATATTCATTTTAAGCAATTGAGTAAACAAGAAAAAAAACAACGCATCATGGAATCAATAAATGACGTTCATTTAGATCCATCATGCCTTGAAAAGTTTCCACATGAATTTTCTGGTGGTCAAAGACAGAGAATTGCAATAGCAAGAGCATTGATTACGAATCCTAAATTTATCTTGCTCGATGAGCCAACTTCAGCATTAGATGTTTCAATCCAAAAGGAGATACTTCTGCTCTTGAAGGACTTACAAAATTCCAAAAATATAAGCTATGTTTTGATAAGTCATGATTTAAGAGTAATCAGGTCAATGTCAGATAGAGTTTTAGTCATGAAAAAGGGCTCAATAGTTGAATCTGGTCCAACTGATCAGATATTTGATACACCTCAAGATGAATATACAATCAATCTTATAAATGCTGCTTATAATTAGAATTAATGTCTAAAAAAAGAAAATATTCATCCTCTCTGGTTGATGGAATTGATCAAGCTGGTGCTCGGTCAATGCTTAGACCAACAGGTTTTTCAGATGAGGATTTTAAAAAACCACAAGTAGGTATTGCTTCAACTTGGTCAAATGTGACTCCTTGTAACATGCATATCAATGAATTAGCACAAACCATATGTAGCTCTGTTGATGACGCAGGTCTCAAATCAGTTCTTTTCAATACCATCACAATCTCTGATGGTATTTCAATGGGTACTCTTGGAATGAGATATTCGTTGGTTTCTAGAGAAGTCATTGCAGATTCAATTGAAACTGTTGTTGGATGTCAGTCATTTGATTCTGTTGTAGCAATAGGCGGATGCGATAAAAATATGCCAGGTTGTATGATGGGACTGATAAGGTTAGATAGACCAAGTCTTTTTGTTTACGGTGGTTCCATCAAGCCTGGGAAGGATCATACTGATTTTGCCACTGTTCTTGAAAAGGTCGGCGCATATTCTCAAAATCAAATAAGTGAAGACGAACTTATAGCAATTGAGAAAAATGCACTACCTGGACCCGGTTCATGCGGAGGAATGTATACTGCAAACACTATGGCTTCGGCAATTGAAGCCTTAGGAATGAGTTTACCTGGCAGTAGCTCACAAGATGCTATCTCTCAAGAGAAGAAAAATGATTGCCTAGCTGTTGGTCAAGCCATCGATTACTTATTAGAAAATGATATTAAACCTAGCGATATTCTAACTAAGAGCGCTTTTGAAAATTCCATTAAAGTAGTTATTGCACTAGGTGGTTCTACTAACGCAGTCCTTCATCTGCTAGCAATGGCAAAATCAGCAAATGTTGATTTAAATTTAGATGACTTTACTAGGATAGGGAAAAATACACCTGTTTTATCTGACATCAGGCCTTCTGGTTACTATTTAATGAGTGATCTGAATGAGCAGGGTGGTATTCAACCCTTAATGAAAATGATGCTTAATGACGGATTGCTGGACGGAAGTTGTATAACTGTTTCAGGGAAAACTTTAGAAGAAAATCTTCAAGATATTGAACCCTATAAAGATGATCAAAAAATTATTGCTCAAATTAGTAAACCTATAAAAAAAGAAAGTCACATTAGAATTTTAAAAGGTAATCTGGCACCTCAAGGAGCTGTAGCTAAAATAACTGGGAAAGAAGGACTATCTTTTTCAGGTCCTGCAATAATTTTTGAATCTGAAGAAGAGGCTGTTGAAGCTATTTTCAAGAATACCATTCAAGAAGGTTCAGTAATTGTCATCAGATACGAAGGCCCTGTAGGAGGCCCAGGTATGCGTGAAATGCTAAAACCGACCGCTGCAATTATGGGAGCTGGGCTAGGAGATAAAGTTGCTCTGATTACTGATGGAAGGTTCTCAGGCGGATCTCACGGTTTTGTAGTTGGCCACATTACTCCTGAAGCGGCAAATGGAGGCCCAATTGGACTTTTAAAGAATGGAGATTTAATCACTATAGATGCAAAAAAAGATCAAATAAATATTGATATCTCCCAAGAACAGTTAGCAGATAGAAAGAAAAACTGGCAATCTTTAAAAGAACCTCCTAGCAGAGGAGTGTTAGCCAAATACGCCAGATCAGTATCTTCAGCTTCCGAGGGCGCAGTAACAGATGATTTTTAATTTGCTTTTTTAAATTTCAACCTAATATAAAAAATTATGAGTAACACAATAGAATTAAATAACGAAAACTTCACAGAAACGGTTGGGTCAAATAAACCTGTTTTAGTCGATTATTGGGCAGAATGGTGTGGTCCATGCAAAATGGTAGCTCCAATACTTGAGGAAGTTGCCTCAGACATGTCAGATAAGCTAACAGTTGGCAAAGTTGATGTGGATGAAAATCAAGAGTTAGCAGCCCAATTAAACATTATGAGCATTCCTACGCTAGTTCTATTCAAAGATGGAGAGGTGGTTGATCAGGCCATAGGTGCCTTATCAAAGTCTCAGCTTCTATCCTTTTTGGAACAGCACATATAAATTTAACCTAGACTAGGACTAACTAAGGTGTTAAATTTATCAACCTTGTCTTAGACGATCTTTAATTAAATCCCAAAATTTATTATGCATTTAGGCGAATTAAAAGCCAAGCCGGTAGAAGAATTGCTCACTCTTGCTGAGGAGATGGGCATTGAAAATTTAGCTCGCTCAAAAAAACAGGATGTTATTTTTGGAATTCTTAAGTCTCATTCCGGAAAAGGAGAAGATATAGAAGGAGAGGGAGTTCTTGAAATTTTAAATGATGGATTCGGATTTTTGAGATCACCGTCGTCTTTTTATTTAGCAGGTGCAGATGACATTTATGTTTCACCTAGCCAAATAAGAAGATTTGGACTCAAAACAGGTGATTCTATATCTGGGAAAATAAGACCACCAAAAGAAGGCGAGAGGTATTTTGCTCTTTTAAAGATTGACGAAATTAACTTCAATGCACCAGAGCAAACGAAATCAAAAGTTGCTTTTGAGAACTTAACGCCTTTATTTCCTGAAGAAAGAATCGTTATGGAGGCAGGTAACGGAACAACTGAAGATCTGTCTGCAAGAATTATTGATTTAACTGCCCCAACAGGGAAAGGACAAAGAGGACTGATCGTTTCTCCACCCAAAGCAGGGAAAACTCTTCTTCTTCAAACGATCGCCCATTCAATAGAAAGGAATAGTCCTGACAGCAAGCTTATGGTTCTTTTAGTTGATGAAAGACCTGAAGAGGTTACCGATATGAAACGTTCTGTTCGAGGGGAAGTAATCGCTTCTACCTTTGACGAACCACCGTCAAGACATGTTCAAGTAGCTGAGATGGTTATTGCCAAAGCTAAAAGGCTTGTTGAAACAAAAAATGATGTCATTATCTTGTTAGATTCAATCACTCGTTTGGCAAGAGCATATAACTCCACTCAAGCAGCCTCAGGGAAAATCTTAACAGGTGGTGTTGACGCCAATGCTCTTGAAAAGCCAAAAAGATTTTTCGGTGCTGCTAGAAACATAGAAGGAGGAGGAAGTCTCACCATTATTGCAACGGCACTGATCGATACCGGATCGAGAATGGATGAAGTAATCTACGAAGAATTTAAAGGTACTGGAAACCAAGAGATTCATCTTGATAGAGCGATTGCTGAAAGAAGAGTCTTTCCAGCAATTAACATAAGGCGTTCTGGAACTAGAAGAGAAGAGTTGATAACTAATGATGCGGAACTTCAGAGAATAAATATTCTTAGAAAGCTGCTAAATGATATGGAAGATGTTGCTGCTACCGAATGGCTCATAGATAAACTTGGAAAGCATAAAACAAATAATGAATTCTTCAGTTCCATGAAGAAAGGAAAATAGCTATTTTTCTTTAATTAGTAAATATTGCTTCTTACCTGCTTTAGTCTCTTTTATAACTTCCCAATTCTTTTCTAAAAAACTTAGGTTTAGTTCTTTTTCTACTTCAAGATAAATATTTCCAGATTTGGTAAGCAGGGATCTTGTCTTAATTTTTAAAAGAACTTGTTCAGCAAGATGTTTATAAAAAGGCGGATCAACAAAAATTACATCGAAATCATCATTTGTTTCGTCCAACCAAGTTAGGACATCCTTATTAATGATTGATATTTCTTCTTTGGTATTTAGCTGTTCTACATAGTCTTTTAGTCTGTCAAAGTTCTCATAATTTTTTTCGACAAATGTAACTTTGCGAGCTCCTCTTGATAATGATTCCAATCCTAAGGAACCTGTTCCTGCAAATAAATCTAGACAAGTTTGCTGATCAATGACCTGTCCAAGCCAATTAAATAATGTTTCCCTTAGTCTATCTGGAGTTGGTCTAAGATCTTTAGAAGGTAAGAATTCAAATTTTCTCCCTTTAAATTTTCCGCTAATGATTCTGAATGAACCTTTATTTGCTTTATTGCTCATAATTTTCTTTTATAATTCTCTTTTCTAATCACTTATTAATGCAAGATATATTTCTAAATATTTTAAGAACGCAAGCTCAGACTGTATATGTAATTTCTTCAGGAAATTCAGATTCAAAAGAGGCAATGACTGTTTCTTCAGTAGCCTCATTATCAGCTGATCCACCAAGAATGCTAGTTTGTATCAACAAATCTGCAGCGATGCATGATTTCTTAAAAGGTTCACAATCGTTTTGCCTTAATTTATTGAGTAATGAGCAAAAACATGTAGCTGATATTTGTAGTAACTCAGAGAAAATAAACGAAAGATTTTCTAATGATACATGGCTTAATAAGGACAATATTCCTTATCTAGAAAATGCTCAGTCTAATCTCTTTTGTAAGTTAAAAGAGATTATGGAAGATACCACTCACTCCATCTTCATTGGCGAGGTTCAATATTTAATTCATAATAAGTCTTTTAAACCTCTCGTATATCAAGAAGGAAAATATGTTTAAGATTTTTTACCTTATAATCTTTGTCTTGGTTTCAAGTTTTATTTCTTCAAGCGAACCTCAACTGTATTTTATTGAGCCTAAGAATGGTTCAACAGTTAAAGGACCAGTAAAAATTGTATTTGGACTATCTGGTATGGGAATAGCTCCTGCGGGAATAGACTTTCCTAATACAGGTCATCATCATCTCCTTGTTGATTTAGAAAAATTACCTGATCTTTCAAAGCCTATTCCAGCTGACAAAAATCACATACATTTTGGAAAAGGACAGACTGAAGTATCAATTGACTTGCCCAAAGGAAAGAGAAGTCTGCAACTACTTCTGGGTAACTACCTACATGTTCCTCACAAAGTTCCTGTAATTTCAGATAAAATACAGATACACGTTGAATAATAATTCCTTATTAATTAGTCATTGATTAGTTCACTTTTTAAATTTACTAGAGTTCTAGTTTCCCTATCTTTATTTTTCGCTTCATATCTTGCGTCAGAAATTATTGTTGATGGAAAGCTCTCTGAGGACGAGTGGTTAAAGGCATCATATATTGATGAATTTTTGGTTGTTCAGCCAAACACACTTGAAGAACCAGATAATAAAACGAAAGTCTTTTACTTTGCTAATGAAAAAGGAATATATTTCGGATTTGAGAATGATCAAAGTAAAAATTCTCAAAATGAAAGACTACATAAAAGAGATTCTTGGAGTGTTAGTGCTGACAGAAATTTTGTATTTTTAGACTTCAGTGGGAATTCAAGTAATGCGTACAGCTTTGGAATAACTCTTGGTGGATCTCTAGGAGATGCTATCTGGCAGAATGAAAATGAACCATCATCTGATTGGGATGGTCTTTGGTACGCTGCAGAAAGTCAAGAAGGAGATAAGTGGTTTTCAGAATTTCACATTCCATGGGATGTAGCTCCGATTCCGGTAACAGACTCAAAATTTTTAGAAGTTAAAATAAGGTTTGTAAGGTATTTTTTTGAAGAAAACGAATGGACAAGTTATCCACCTATCTGGGGGGATGATTCTAGGTTTATATCAAAGTTTGAGCCTATTCAAATACAAAACTTTACCAAGGAAGGTTCTGCTGGTGTAGATTTTTATCCGTATTTAACTGTTTCTCAAGAAGAAGTTACAAATAAGCAGCAGAATAAAGTCGGTGGTGAAATTTTTTGGTCCATTGATGCCGAGAAAAGATTGGATGTCACACTTAATCCAGATTTCGGTCAAGTTGAAAGCGATGATGTTATTGTTAGTTTTGATGCAACAGAAACTTTTTACGACGACAAGAGGCCATTTTTTACTGAAAATCAAAGTCTTTTCTCAATAACAGGTTGGCGACTTTATGTATTGAACACAAGAAGAATTGGAGCCTCACCTAACTATAACTGCGACAACCTGAAAGCAAATCTTATTGAGAAATGTAATTCAGATAATAGATCTTCCAGTGATATTGATGTTGCTCTTAGATATACACAAAAAGAAAAAGAGAATGAATTTGGAATTTTTTCTGCTTTTGAGAGAGACGACCCTTTGTATCAAGGAAGAAATTTCCAAGCAGTAAGATACCGAAGAATTTTTGAAGAGGGTAAAGTTGGTTATATGTTGACCTATGCTGACAAGCCTAATATTTCAAGAACAGCTCAAGTTCACACCATGGATTATGAATATTCAATAGATGAAAATACAAGGTTTTTTGGAATGCTTAGTTATTCTGAAATTGATCAATCAGGAGAATCAACAGAAGGTGCTGCCTTAAGAGCTGTAGCATCAAGAGTCTTCAATCAGAAATTCTCTGGATTATGGGCCTTATCTGTTTATGACGAGGGTTACGATCTAAATGATATGGGTTACATGGAGATGAAGGAATATATCTCAACAGGTTGGCAGGCTAGATATAAAGAATCAGATTTTCCTGATTCTTCTCCTCTTAGAAATCTTACTCTGGATACCAATGGAGGCCATCAAAGAAGCATTTCAGGAATTAACGGTGGTGGAATGGGGTACTTTTCTTTAAACCTTGATTTTAAAGATTATTCTTCAGTTGATTTATTTTGCGAGTGTATTTTAGTGCCAGGTAAGGATTACATGGAGACAAGAGGTAATCCAGAAGCACCATTCATAAGACGCCTTGGTGGTTATAACTTTTTTGTGAGATACCAGGCTCCGCAAGACAGAGTATTTATTCCAAGTTTTAAAGTACAAAGTAATTCTGGGGGCTATAAATTTGATGATCCTATTTTTTCGCGAAGAGGAGAGGGATGGGGCTTTAATCTTGGAGCAACAATTCAACCAACTGATAATTTGGACATAAACTTGGGTTTGATTAGATATGACGAAGAAAAAAATTGGAATAAATTTGAATACGATAAAGTTTTTGGATTTTATGATTATAAGAAACTTTCCTCCTCTTTATCATTGGGCTTGTTTTTAGATAACACCCATGAACTTAGAATTAAGGCCCAGTTTTATAATTTAATTGCTGATAATCCCAACGCATTCTCAGTATCTGAAGATGGAAAGATGCAATATTCAGATGCAAAGCTAAATCCATTTGAATTGAGCCAAGTTGCATTTCAAATAAGATATCGTTATGAGCTAGCTCCGCTATCCCATTTTTACGCTGTTTATACCCGAGGTGGATACTACTTTGACGAAGACAAAGACCTATCTTCTTTTGGAGATTTATATACTTCAGGATGGGATTCTACTTACTCTGATCAGTTTGTTTTAAAAATCAGATATAAATTTTAGTGGTTTTTACATATCCAGCCTTGAGAAGTTTTTTCTGCTTCAAAAGTAGGAAGATATATATTGCACTTAATACATTTAACCATGCTTGATTGATCTTCACTAATATCAACTGAATTTTCTCCCAAAAGACGAGAAAGCCCTACGACTATTCCAACAAATATTAAAACTGAAATTAAAATAGCCATCAGGATTCAATCTTGTTTGCTTTGAAAGCATTAAGCAAATCCTGAGTTATATTGGCTAAATCTGACTGATTCAATTCTTTATAAGCTTGAACTTTTATCTCGAGAGCTTCTTCTACTTGAGAGCTATTTGGCAGGTGTTCAATAACGTAATTGGCTCGGTTTAATGCTGCAACAAAAGCTTTTCTTTCCATATAAAAAGTAGCTACATAAATCTCTTTTTTTGCAATCAAATTTCTCAAGAAAACCATTCGCTGTCTTGCTTGATCTGAATAATCACTTTCTGGAAATCTTAGTAAAAAATCACTAAGATCCGAAAATGATTTTTTTGCCTGATTTAGATCTCTCTTTGAGGCGGCATCCTCAAGAATCATATTCGTATTAAAAATTGACATATCAGCTGTGTATCCAGACATTCCTTTTAAATAGTATGCGTAATCTATATTTGGGTGATTAGGATGCAAGCTGATAAACCTATCAGCAGCTGATATGGCAGCATCATAGTTTGCTGATTTAAAATAAGCATAAATAAGCTCTGACTGAGCTTGAGTAGCAAATCTTCCGAAGGGATATCTTGCTTCAAGCATTTCTAAGCTCATTGCGGCAGCTGCAAAATTGCCAGATCTCAGTCTATTCTGCGCTTGATCGAATAGTTCTTTTTCAAGCAAGACCCTTTCAATGATTTCTTCTTTATTTGCACATGATGTGGATAAACCCATCAAGATCAGTAAAAAAAGTAGATTGAAGATAAAATAGACTTTATTTAAAGTGCGCATTTGCTAATTCTATCTGTTTAAAGATCAAAAAACATGCCAAAAAAAATTTCAATTAATTTCGAGGTCAACGCTGAAGAGTCGGGAAAAAGGATAGATGTAATAGTTTCCAAAAGACATCCTGAATTTTCAAGAATGCAAATTAAAAAGTTTATTGAACTAGATTTTTTGTCTATTGATAATCAAATAAATTCCAAGGTAAGCGAAAAGGCCTTAATTGGAAGCAAAATAAATTTATCTGGTCTAATTGATGCAGAAGTTGAAGATCTTCCTGAAGATATTGAGATTGAAATAAAAAAAGAAACGAAGGACTTCATAGTCATAAATAAAGCTCCAGGAATCGTTGTTCACCCAGGCTCAGGAAATAGATCAGGAACAATTCTCAACAGTTTATTGTTTAACTTTCCGGAGCTGGCAGACCTGCCACGAGCTGGGATAATTCATCGTTTAGACAAAGACACATCTGGACTAATGGTTATTGCAAGAAATGAGAAGGCTTATAAACAACTATCAGATCAAATCTCCTCCAGAACCGTTAAAAGGGGATATGATCTAATCGTAATTGGCAAAACATTGAGAGCAGGAACTTTAGACTTTCCAATTGGAAGGCATCGCACAGTGAGAACAAAACAATCAGTTACAGAGAAAGGAAAAGAGGCAATTACTAAATTTAAAGTATTAGAATTTTTGGGATTTTATACTTATATTAGAGCTTATTTAGAAACAGGGAGAACTCATCAAATTAGAGTTCATTTCAGTCATATTAAACATCCTCTAGTTGGAGACAAAACTTATGGAACAAGTCAAAGATTTGCAAAAAATACTTCAGACGATTTGAAAGATTTTATTATCAAGTTTCCGCGACAGGCCCTACATGCTAGAGAACTTTCTTTTATTGATCCTTCGACCTATGAAACAGTTAATTTTGAAAGCGAAATTCCTAAAGATTTTCAAACTTTATTAGATCGCCTAAAAACCAATGAAAACTTGACTTAAAGGCTTCTAATGTCACAATTCGAATCTTTTTAAAACTGTTTAATAAATATGAAGAAAGAATCAGGCGGATCTGCCCTTATCAGAGCTTTGGCAGATGAAAATGTAGACCTTCTCTTTGGATATCCTGGAGGAGCTGCTCTTCATATTTATGATGCAATCTATCAACAGGATAAAGTTCAGCATATTTTAGTTAGGCATGAACAGGCAGCAGTCCATGCAGCTGATGGATATGCCAGAGCTACCGGAAAAGTTGGAACTGTTCTTGTAACATCTGGTCCAGGAGCAACAAACGCTATCACTGGGATTGCAACTGCATACATGGACTCTATTCCATTAGTGGTAATCTCAGGTCAGGTTGCAAGCCATTTAATAGGAACAGACGCCTTCCAAGAAACAGATATGATGGGAATATCTCGACCCATCGTAAAACATAGCTTTCTAATTCAAAGTCCAGAAGAGATACCAGAGGTTGTTAAAAAGGCTTTTATTATTGCGAAAACAGGAAAGCCGGGACCCGTTGTAATTGATGTACCCAAAGATATGACAGACCCTAATCATCTTTTTGATTATCAATATCCCAAAGACATACAAATGAGATCTTATTCAACTCCCTCTGAAGCAGAAGAAAGTAACATAGAAGAGGCAGTTTCATTATTAGAGAAAGCAAAAAAGCCTGTTTTATATGCGGGCGGCGGGATCATTCAAGGCAATGCATCTGAGGAACTAAAAAAGTTAGCGAATATCATGAATGCCCCTGTGACAAACACACTAATGGGATTGGGAGCCTTTCCTGCAACTCATGAAAACTTTATTGGAATGTTAGGAATGCATGGAACCTATGAAGCTAACATGGCAATGCATGAAGCTGATTTAATCTTTGCTTTGGGTTCAAGATTCGATGATAGAACTACAAATAATCCTCAAAAATACTCATTAAATGCCAAAAAAATACACTTAGATTGTGATTACGGTTCTATAGAAAAGATTATAAATGTCGATGTATCTCTAAATGGAGATGCTAAAAAGATTCTTAATCAAATTCTCAATAAAATAGATCCTAAAAATATTGATAAAGCAGCAATAGATCTCTGGAATAACGAAATTCTAAACTGGAGAGAAACTCATGGTCTTAATCATGATCTTCTAGATAAGAAATTTCATCAGAAGCAAATCCTTCCTCAACAAGTAATACAATCTCTTTACAAGTCTACAAACGGTAAGGCATTTATAACTTCCGATGTTGGCCAACACCAAATGTTTGCTGCCCAGTATTATAAATTTGATGAACCAAGAAAATGGATCAACTCTGGCGGTCTTGGAACAATGGGATTTGGTCTGCCTTCTGCAATGGGAGCTAAATTTGCTTTCCCTGATGAGGATGTTGTTTGTGTGACCGGTGAAGGCAGCATTCAAATGTGTATTCAGGAGCTATCTACTTGTATGCAGTATGGACTGCCTGTGAAAATAATTAATCTCAATAATAGAGCTTTAGGAATGGTTAAGCAGTGGCAGGATATGCAATACGGTGGAAGGTATTCCAGCATTCTCTATGAAGATTCTTTACCTGATTTCGTCAAGCTTGCAGAATCCTATGGACATGTGGGTATGAAGGTAGAGGATATCAGTGAGCTAGAAGAAAGAATGGATGAATGTATTTCTATGAAAGATAAACTTGTATTTATGGATGTCTATGTTGATCCAGATGAGCATGTATACCCGATGCTTGAAGCCGGTGGCAATATGTCTGAAATGCGAGTCAGTAAGACTAAAAAGACTTTTTAATATGAGTCACATATCTATTTTAATGGAAAACCAACCGGGAGCTCTCTCTAGGGTTGTAGGTTTATTTTCACAAAGAGGTTACAACATCGACTCTTTATCTGTGGCTCCTACTAACGATTCATCTTTATCGAGGCTCACCATGGTTGTTAAAGAAGAAGAAAGCGTAATATCTCAAATACTCAAACAATTAAATAAAGTAATTGATGTTGTAGAAGTTCAGAATCTGTCCGACATTGAATCTGTCTCGCTGGAAATTGCTATTGTTAAATTAAAAATAACCGAGAAAGAAGCAAAAAAAATTATTGAAAGTGCTTTTCCTGTTGTTGGAGAAATTATTAATCACAAAGATGAATTTGTAATGATTAAACTCATTGGTTCGAACCATGAAGTTGATGATTTTCTTCTTTCTTTAAATAAGCAAAAGTTTTTAGAGGTTACTAGATCAGGTTTACTTGGAATGGGGACAGGTGAAAACTTTCTCATTTCAGAAAGTGAAACTACAATTGAATATTAGGAGAAACTAATGGAAGTATTTTACGAAAAAGATTCAAACCCAGAATTATTAGAAGATAAAACTATAGCGATCATAGGCTATGGTTCTCAAGGTCATGCACACGCTAATAATTTGAAAGACTCTGGTTTCAATGTGATTCTCGGGTTAAGGGATGGATCATCTTCGGCTGCAAAGGCATCTGAAGCAGGGTTTGAAGTTGCTAGTAATGTCGAAGCTGCATCTAAAGCCGATGTATTGATGATGTTAATTCCCGACGAATTTCAAGGAATTACTTATAAAGAAGAGATAGAACCTAATCTTAAGCAAGGTGCCACTTTAGCATTTGCACATGGATTTAATATTCATTACGAACAAATTGTTCCAAGAGAAGACTTAGACGTAATCATGATAGCTCCCAAAGGACCCGGTCATACAGTTCGAGGTCAATACTTGGATGGGGCTGGAGTACCTTGTTTAGTTGCAATTCATCAAGATGCCTCTTCTAATGCATTGGATACATCAATTGCTTATGCTTCAGCTATAGGTGGCGGAAGAGCAGGCATCATCAAAACAACTTTCAAGGACGAAACAGAGACAGATTTGTTTGGTGAACAGTCTGTGCTGTGCGGAGGTCTGACTTCATTGATTCAAGCAGGCTACGAAACTCTTGTAGAAGCCGGTTACCCGCCCGAGATGGCTTATTTTGAATGTGTTCATGAAGTTAAATTAATCGTTGATTTGATTTATGAGGGAGGCTTAGCAAATATGAGATATAGCATTTCAAATACAGCAGAATATGGAGATTACACTTCAGGACCTAAAGTAATAACTGACGAAACCAAAAAAGAAATGAAAAAAATTCTTGAAAGGATTCAGTCTGGAGATTTTGCAGATGAATTCATTGCTGATGCAAGAAAAAGCAACGGCCCAGATGGAGGCCCTGCAATGCAAGAATTTAGAAGACAATCAGCCGCACATCCAATAGAAGAAGTTGGAAAATCTTTGAGAGAGATGATGCCTTGGATAGCAAGTAACCGTCTGGTTGATAAGGCAAAAAACTAGTACCATCGATAGGGTGTCAAATAAGATACTCGCCCTTATTTTAGGAATTTCTTTATTTTCCGTTTATCTCTTTTCTATTAACCTTTATCCATTAGTTGATGAAGATGAAGGTGCATTCGCTTCAGCAACTTTAACCATGATGGATTCTGGTAATTTTACAAGCGTTGAGTTAGCAGGAGAGAGAAGGGATGACAAACCTGTTCTCACTCACTGGCTGCAGGTCATAAGTTTAAAAACCTTTGGCTTTTCAGAGTTCGCTTTCAGATTGCCGAGCGTAATCTTTGGGTTGCTCTGGGCATTCGTAACGTTTTGGTTCACAAAAAAGATTTCAAATAATAGAAATGCTTTTTTAGCAGCTTTTTTTGTTCTAGCTAGCCTTGGCGCATCAATTATTATCAAAACAGCAACTGCGGATGGAATTTTTAACTTTTTTGTGGCTTCAACCACTCTTTTGGCATTTTTAGCTTTAAGAGAACAACGGACCAAGTATTTATACTACGCAGCCATTCTTGCAGGCTTTGGCTTTTTAACAAAAGGACCCGCTATTTTAATCGTGCCTGGAGGAGCTCTGTTTTTCTGGGCTTGGTGGAATGGATATTTAACTGAAACGTTAAGAAAACTTTTCAATCCTTTTTTATGGCTAGTCTTTTTTTGCATTGCATCGCCGTGGTTTATCTATTTATATTTAAGCGAAGGCATAGATCCAATACTAGGATTCTTTTTGAAACATAACTTTCAAAGGTATACATCGACCTTTGAAGGCCACTCAGGACCATTTTATTACTATCTTGTTATTTTGATTTTATTGGTGGCTCCATTTTGGAATAGTCTTTTTACGGTAGTCGGCAGAATTAAGACAGACTTCAATGACGAAACTAAAAGTTTTTTATGGATTTGGTTTTTATGGGTTTTACTCTTTTTTTCAATTTCTTCAACTAAGTTACCGCACTACTTGCTTTATGGAATAACTCCACTATTCATATTAATGGCACTCAATTTCAAGCAGCAAAGCAAAAGAATAAATCTGCTAATTTTTATTTCTTTATTGGGTTTCATATCATCCATGCCTTTCGTATTAGAAACCTTGGCTTCCTCAGAGAAAGATATTCTTTGGAATGTTTTGAGAGAGGAAATAGAGGTTTTTTTTACTCCTGCAAATTTCTTTATTCCAATTTTAATTCTTCTAGTCCTTGGAATTATCTCCTTTATGGTCTTTTCTAGATTTAACCAATTTATAATCTCATCTTTATTATTTTTGATCAGTGTTCATTTAATTTTTCTTCCAAGTGCCATAGGACTATTCCAAGATCGATTCAAACAGGCTGGATTAAAGGTAAAAGATATGAATAAGCCTTTAGCCATGCACAAGATGAACTTTCCCTCATTTGGAGTATATTCAAGAGATACTGCTTATAGAAATCATAATGATGGACAAATAATTCTTTTAAGAAGCAACCAAATTGATGAGTTGGGTTCAGTGACAGAAATTTATAATAGGTCGGGTATTTCTGTGGTGATAAAAGAGTGAATCGGCAGCACAAAATAGGATTTATTGTCTTTGCTTTGGCGCTGGTTTTGATTTGTTTGAATTATTTAGATCCTGTAATTGCTCTAAATAACTATATTTTTATTGGATTAAATAGTGTGGGAGCTTTCATAAATCAATCAGCTCTCACTTTTCTTACCGAATTTGGTAATGCAGCTGTACTGCTGATTGCATCTGTAATCCCAGTATATTATTCAAGAAAATTTTTCAGGTTAATTATCTCATCCACACTGATTGGAATCTTCCTATCAAGGGGATTAAAAATTTTATTGGATATTCCGAGACCTGGGGCAATCGTGCAAAGAGAAGATTTTTTTGTTGTTGAGCCTCTTTTGACCTCTCAATCAGTTCCTTCCGGACATGCATTTAGTCTCTTTTTATTTTTCTCTTGTTTAGTTGTCTCAGGCATGGTTAAAAAAAATTATTTTGCACTGTTAATTTTCGCCTTTTCACTTATTGCTTTTACAAGGGTATTAGTTGGAGCTCACTGGCCAATGGATATTTTGATAGGGGCTTCTTTAGGTTTCAGCTTGCCTTTACTTTTAGCTTCATTAGCAAACAGATCTTCAAAAATTTTGGACACTTCATATTCGGCATTTTTTATTATTTTATTATGCATCGCGCTTTACACAATGCTCATTGGCAATTTTTCTACCTATGATTTTGCTAATGAAATCGGTTGGTTATACATTCTTATTTTCTTGAGCCCTCTTTTATTTCTTAATTTGGTGAAGATTGAGAATATTTTTAGTATTGCTTTAGACTATTTCACCAAAATTAAGTTCTCTCAGAGTAAATTTTTAAAAATCTTTATGCCTTTGCTTATTTCCTCGACATTTATATATTTAATCTATCAATATGGATCTTTAAGCTCCTTTCTTTTCATGGTAGAAAATTTAGATCCTCTCCTTGTGTTCGTTGCATTAGGTCTTTTGATTTTAAGCCTATTGATAAGGGCGGCTCGAATTAGAAGATTTTTTAAAAAGGAAACAAAGAGTCTAGGAGTTTTGCGAATCACTTTCTTGCATAACTTTTTAAATAATTTTTTACCTATGCGAATTGGAGAATTTTCTTTTCCTTTGCTTCTGAAAGAATTTTATGAGATTGATAATAAGATATCACTCAGGGCACTCTTTATTTTCAGGCTCACAGATCTTTTATCAATCATTTTTTTGTCTTTATTTGTCTTTCTTAGCTTGTACTATTCTTTAATGCTTAATATTTTAATTTTAGTTGCTTGGTATTTTGGAGTGAGCTATTTATTGCTAGAAAGGGATATTAAAAGAAATCTTTTTGAAAAAGTTGAAATTTTGATTTTGTCTTTGTTCGCTTGGTTCATAAAAATATTTGCACTTACTTATCTTCTGTTATCTTTGATTACAGTAAGCTTAGAAAGTTCTTTCGTTGCCGTTATTTTTGGTGAATTAACATCAATTCTACCCATCCATGGCTTTGCAGGAACGGGGACATATGAGGGAGGCATAATATTCGGACTAAATTCTTTAGATAAAAACATTAATATCGATTCAATGATTAGTGCTTCTTTATTGGTCCACTTTACTGTTCTTTTATATAGTCTTATCCTTGCAATTGTTTCAACATTCATTAAGAAAACATGAAAACCTATTTAAGCATTGTTGTTCCTGTTTATAACGAGGAAGAAAATATAAAACCCCTCGTCGATGAGATTTATCAATCGATGGAATCTCTAGACAAAGAATGGGAATTACTCATTGTTGACGATTCAAGCAAAGATAATACTGGAGATATATGCGAATCAATTGCCAAAGTAAAAAAAGAAGTCAGGTATCTGCAATTGGGAAGGAATTCAGGTCAAACAGCCGCTATGCAAGCAGGTTTTGACCACGTGCAAGGAAAATACATAGCAACTTTGGATGGCGATCTTCAAAACGATCCGAAGGATATTTTAAGACTCCTGAATAGGCTAAAAGAAGAAAAGTTGGATTTAATTGTTGGATGGAGAAAAGACAGAAAAGATCCTTTTCTTAGAAGTCTCATATCAAAGATGGCAAATTCTTTAATTGGCTGGTCGACTGATATAAAGCTCCATGATTACGGATGTAGCTTAAAGGTCTACAGAAATAAAACTCT
>VMHT01133656.1_pt1 | contig 24696 bp, 10 predicted proteins | sample 4693611 | NCBI WGS metagenome assembly VMHT01 (sample SAMN12280063, study PRJNA550983) | marine metagenome | isolation source: seawater sampled from same location over 5 years 0.02-0.2 micron viral filtrate | place: USA: collected off the coast of southern California halfway between the port... ...
GGTGTCCTTGGAGCCTTTTCCGTTGGTTTCAAAGTCAAGGATGCTGATTACCTCAAAGAAACTGACGGATTAATGATTAAGGATGCTGAGTTGTTTGAAGTATCGGTTGTTTCGGTACCTTGCAATCAAGCAGCTACTTTTTCGCTCGCGAAGTCATTTGACTCTGTTGAAGAGTACAATGAGTTCAAGAAAACTTTCACCAATCGTGTCGATCTAACGGGTCAGTCTCTGACCAAAGATGATTCAAAGGAATCAAAAGTGGTTAGTGACGCACCTAAGCAAGTGGAGAAATCCACTATAAAGGAGACAAACATGTCCGAAGAAACTAAAACTCCGGAAATCGACTTGGAAGCATTTGCTAAGAAAGTAGCTGATGAAACTGCTGCTAAAATCGCAATGAAACAAGCCGAAGAAAAAGCCGCTGCCCAGGCAGAGGTAGAAGCTAAAGAAGCGCAAGCTTTAGAAGCTAAAAAAATTCAAACTTCAATCAAGTCTGGTATTCAGACTGGTGTTGAAAAACTAGAAGCAGATCTTACTGCTGAAATCACTAAGGCTAAAGACGAAGAACTTGCTGGCGTAGTTGGCAAGTACGAATCTCAGCTTAAAGAGCACGCTGCAGAACTTGAAGCTATGCGTAATAGCAAAAAGAACTTTGCTGGTCGTGGTCGTGATGTTTCAGAATTCGGTAAAGAAATTCTTGAAGCTAAAATCCTTGGTGAACTAACTGGTAAAGGTTGGGACACTAAATATGGTCGTGGTCTACAAGAAAAGACTGTTGACTTTGGTGCCGCAGGCGCTTCAGTAGGTCTTGATGTTAGCATGACTAATGCTTTTGAAACAGAAGTAACTGCTAACTATAAAGTAGCTCAACTGTTCCGTGAAGTAACTGTAAACTCAGGTGCAACTGTATTGCCATTTGCCCCAGAGCCGGGTCTAGCTACATTCAGCGCTGGTGGTATCGCTACAGACTCTAACATGTTGACTGATGCCGGTGACAACAACTACACTGTTCAAGAGCGTATCTTGAATGCTAAGCGTGTAATTGCTGGTACTTTCATTGGTGCTGACACTGATGAGCAAACTATCGTTAACATGCTTCCAATGTTGACTGAGCGTCTTGCTGTTGCTCACGCACGTGCTATTGACTCTGCTATTGTAGTTGGTAACAGCTCAATCGCTGGTCTTGGTGGCGGTGCTGGTACAGACGGCGGAGGTTCTTTCCTTGCAGCTGATTCATCAACTGTAGCGGATAAAGATGCTTCTGCAACTGACGGCAGCGATGTTGTTAGTGCAGCCGATATCTTGTCTCTACGTCAAGAAATGGGTAAATATGGTACGGATCCATCAGAGCTTGCTCTAATCCTTCCATATGACCAGTACTACAAGCTTATGGACGATGCAGGCTTTGCCGACATCGCAGAAGTTGGTAGTGATGCAGCAGCTGGCCGTGGTATTAACCCACGCGTATCAGGTATTCTTGGCTATGTATATGGTGTACCTGTTGTTGCAACTGAGTTCTTGTCGAACCAGCTAGCAGCTACTGGCGCAGCAACTACATCTGCAGGTATTCTTGTGAATACTAACAACTTCATCATCCCACGTTTACGCGGTGTGAGCATCCAGAGTGATGTAGAAGTTGCGAACCAACGTACAGCTCTAGTAGCTTCTCAGTCTCTTGGCTTTGAGCAACTAGCTGCGAACGCCTCAGGCGCGCAAACTGCAGTACGTATCGAGTACGCATAATAGTAATACTTTTAAACTTCGGGGAGGTTCGCCTCCCCCAAGTTTTTACTAATGGACTTATAGAATTATGGCAAATTTAATTAGTACTTCAATTTACAAAACAATGACTGGCATTACTAGTAGCAACCAAGATACTAGAATTGCTGTGTTATGTGAATCTGTGAGTGAATTAGTAAAAACTTATTGTAATAATACTTTTGTAGACTTTGTTAGTTCTGCAAAAACAGAAACTTTTAATATAGACTACAATGAACATTTTGTACAGCTTACAGAGACTCCTCTCATAGCAATTAGTTCTGTATCTGAAAGAGAAAAGCCTACAGACAGCTACACTAACTTAACAAATAATGCAGATTATTATGCAGATTCTGTAACTGATACTATTTTTCGTGTAGATAGCGCAGGAAACGAGAAGAGATTTAAGTCCGGCAAAGGTGCAGTAAAAGTAGTTTATACAGCAGGTTATACTAGTCTTCCACAAGATCTTGAACTTGCAGTAATGGATTTAATTACTTACTACTTGAAAGACGAAAGAAAACAACGTCAAACTATCGCAGGCGCAAGTCTTCAGAATCAGACTAGTACGAGTCAGCGAGACAACGTAGGCTTTCCAGATCACATTAAAAGAGTTCTGGATTTGTATAAAAACTACTAATGTCTGTACCAGGTTTAGAAAAAGGCTTTTCCAAACCTCTACTGAGAAAGCTAGATGAAGAGGCTAGACGAGCCGTAGTAAAACAAAGAGGTCAATTATTAATTCTAGCCGATACTGTAGAGTTAGAAAAAGTAATAGAGATGGCAGTGCCAGATGCAAAACCTACGGCAACACAGTTAAAGACTGCACTGACAAAGGCACAACAACATGCTCGTAGATTGCAATCCTCTTTTAAATCAAGACATAAAAGAAGATATAATGCAATTATTGCTAAACTACCGCAAATAGGTAGTATAGATATAAAAGATGTTGGAGATACGGTATTTATCGTTACAAGTTTTAGATCCAGTATTACAAGAATTAAAAATACACTACTTACTACTTTAGTTGATCAAGGTGTACTAACAAAATCTGAAAAGGATAAAGTATCAAGAAATCTGCACAAAGGACACGGTAAAGATGGTAAAGCGGTTTCTCAAGTACAGATAGCAAGATCAGTTTCAGATTTAGATGATGCAACAAAAAAGATTTTATTACATAATTTAGAAGCATCGGCAGGAGCTGCAGGACTAGAAGGAATTGATGCCGCTTTTGAAATTGAAAAGATAGTAACAAATGCAAGACAGATAGTAACAAAGGCAGGTGTACTTGCAGCAGATTATGTATCAGTTATTAGCTTCCAAGCAGGCCCAGGGGAAGACGGTAATATAGCAGATGCAGTAGGTGAAAAGGCTTTAAAAAGAGTTTGGAGAGACCATGTTCGTTCGGTACAGGAAGACGTAATAAACATGCCTGGATCGAGTACTTTAAAAGAAAAAGCTGAAAAAGCAATACTAGATAAGTTCGAAGGAAAGAAAAGCCTAAAAACAAAAAGAAGTATAGCAAATAAAAAAGCAAAACTAGATACAAAAACTAAATCTAGTATTGTGCAAAAGGCTAAAAAAGTATCCGCCCCTGTCAAGAAAGGCAGACCTAGAAAGGGTAAGAAAAATAAAGTAAACCCAAACCAACTTTTCAGCCCACTAGCTATGATAGGTATGCTTAATAAACAGCTACCAGATACGGTTAGAAAAAATATGCAAAGCCCTCAACTAGTAAACCGAACAGGGCGCTTTGCAGATAGTGTAAAAATTACAGAAGTTACACAAACACCTCAAGGGTTCCCAAGTTTTGGGTATACTTATAGAAAAGACCCTTATCAAGTATTTGAAGATGGAGTAGGGGCAGCCCCTTGGGCAAACGGAAACAGAGATCCTCGAGAACTTATCGAAGGATCTATTAGAGAGATTGCTCAACAAATGGCAATCGGAAGATTCTATACTAGGAGAATATAATGGCAACAAGAGATTATACAACGAGAAGATTGGGAATTGTAAATGCTCTTGTTGCAAAATTAAAGACTATAAATGGGACAGGTGCATTTTTAACAAACTTATTTGATAATGTATCTCCCCGATTAAAGTTTTGGGATGAAGTGGAGGATTTTCCTGCGGTTCACCTAAATGCAGGTTCCGAAACCAGAGAATATCAGGGTGGAGGATATAAAGATAGGTTCCTTTCAGTAACTCTTCGTTGTTATGTACAAGACGATGATTCTGTGCAGGCTCTCGATGAGCTACTAGAAGATGTGGAAACTGTATTGGAAGATAATTCTAGACTAGCGTATACAGATCGCCAAGGTGCGACTCAGTATATCCAACAAATCACAATCGTCAGTATAGATACTGATGAAGGTGTACTTGAACCTCTAGGCGTCGGAGAGATGACAATAGAAGTTCGATACTAGAAAATGCAGGCACGAATAAAAATTCAAGCCTTTGCCTTTTCAAGATACATAGGAGATAAACTATGGCAAATTCTTTACATTTAAGTCGCGAGGTAGAGGTCTATGTTAAGTACGATACGGACTATTGGAAAGTTCCTGTTCTTGACGGCTTCAGCTTCTCGCAATCAACAAATACGGCAGAGGTATCTGTTAAAGAAATGGCGGACTCAACTAATGAGAGCCGTCGTGGTCGTTTGATGTTTAATGACTCTTTGGCCCCTGCAGAGTGGAGTTTCTCTACTTATGCTAGACCATTTAAAAGAGTTGTTAGCGGCACTGACGAACACCACATGATTGAAGAAGTTATGTGGGCATTGCTTAACCAAACCCCTCATGCTGCTTATAACAGCACTAGTAATAAATTCGGCCAAGCCGATTCTATCGAGCAAGGTGATGGCGGTGCTAAAGTTAAGTTTAACAAATCAAACGTACTAACTGCTCCTGCAGCTACAATCTGGTTTAAGTTCCCAGGTAATGACGGCGGTGATGGTGGCAACACTGACATTTGGTATCAGCTTGATGATGCTACTGTTAATGAGTGTTCTGCAGAGTTTGACATTGATGGTATTACTACCCTTAACTGGTCAGGTATGGCAAAATCACTTACTGAAGCCTCAAGCACTACTATTACTGCTATCGGTAATGCAACAATGGAAGTTACTGATACTGAAATTCAAAATACTAGCAGCTTCATTCGTAACCGTTTGACTCAGCTTACTGCTGTTTCTGGCGTTAGCGGAAGCTCAGTTACTTATGATCTAGTTCTAACTGGTGGTAACATTACTATCACAAATAACGTAGAGTATGTAACCCCTGCTAGCTTGGGTGTTGTTAATAAGCCTTTGGGTCACACTCTTGGAGGTCGTACTGTATCAGGTAGCTTTACTTGCTACTTAGATCACAATACTAACTCAAGTGCTGATCTTATTGAAGATATGCTTGGTGCAACTGGTACTGTTAAGAATACTTTTGCACTGTTATTCAAAGTGGGCGGTGCATCTGCTCCACGAGTAGAATATGACATGGATCAGTGTCACTTAGAAATCCCTTCTCATAGTGTTGAAGACGTTGTAGGTGTTGAAGTTAATTTCCACGCTCTACCAACAGACATCGGCTCTACTGATGAGGTAGTGGTTACTTACGTAGGCGAGTAACATACTGAAAAATATTTCTTGACATTTATGGTCTCTTAGACTATAATATGAAATAGAAAAAGTTAAGAAGGGGTCTTTTTCAGACCCCTTTTTATTACCTGGAGAGTTATGGCTAATTACAATATTAAACAGCAAGCAAAGGTTTATATAAGAACCAACAACACTTTTTATCAAATAGAAGTGCAGGAAAACCTAAGCTTCAGCCAAACTTTCGCGGATTCAGTTACTGCTGTTAAAACTGTGCAGAATAGTACAGACTATTTTGGTCGTTCTAACATTAAAAAAGCAAATGTTGCAAACTTTTCGTTTACAATGCTTATAATTAAACAAAACTACTTTAAAAAGGTACATGATTTATTATTAAGCGGTGACTCATTTGATTTGTATATCGAAACAAATCAAGATATTTGGAAACTAGAAAAAGCGGTCATTACAGAAGGGGCTTACCAAATCGAGCGATCTGAACCCCTGAAATTGAACGTTAATGGAAAAGCTTCCAAACTTTCTAAATACGGTACTGTTGGATCTGTTACGTTCCCTTTTGGAACAGTAGATTTAAACTACAATACAGGTGCAAAAGACTACTTAATGCCAAAGTATTTACAGGTTATAGTAGGTGGTACTGATATTTCTTCAGGTATTGTTTCATTAAAAGCACAGTTGCAGAATAGTGTACAATGGTTAAAAAACCATACTGTTCAAGCAGCGTTAAATGTTACTAATGAAACAAATGCAATTTTCCCCCAAGATTATGTGATAACTAAAAAATCTTTTGCTGGAAGCATTGGTTCATATCTCAGAGATGACAATGATAACTTCTTAAACAAATTCAATGAAGCAACATCGTTATCAATAAAAGCGGGGGAGCTAGACTCCAACAGTACTTTTCATGGGTTTTATTTTAACTTAGGTTCTGGTGCAGTCTCGTTCACAAATAGGATGGAAGCAAAAAGCGTATTCACTCAAAGTACTGATTGGAAACTTGTTACTAATCCTACCCTTTCTACATCAATTATTTATTCAACTGTATAATTAGGAGCAGCAATGGAACTTAAAAAACTAATGATCGACACTAAGTCGGTCTGGATAGACTTTCCAGGTCTATCAGGATTTCAGGTAGAAGTCGTAAATCTATCTAGGAAAGAATTAACAAACTTACGCAAAAAATGTACTGGTCAAAAATTTGACAGAAAAACCCGACAAGTAGTAGAGCAGCTTGATGAAGAAAAGTTCGTAACAGAATTTACCAAAGCTGTAGTTAAAGGATGGAAAGGTTTAAACCTAGGTCATCTTGAAACATTACTACTTATTGATATGACAGGTAAGTCAGCAGATGAAGAACTAGAGTATACCTCAGAAAACGCAGAAACTCTTGTTAGTTCTTCCACAGAATTTGACACATGGCTAAACGAGGTAGTGTTTGACCTCGATAACTTTCGCACAGGATCAAAAGGACCAATTGTTCGAAAGGCTGGAGCGGTACTTCCAGAATAGCGATGTAAAGATGACGAAGGATCGTTATCTTGAAATGTGTGAACAGTTAAACCAAGAACCTGATCCGGAAAGAATACCTCCAGAAGCCGAGGACTTTCCGGGTATAGTAATAGATGCTATAAACTGTTACAATGCTTTAGGCGATAATGTTGTTGCAGATATAGGGTTTCTAGGGAAAGATTATACTAGTTTACCTTATTATTTTGAAATTTATGAAGTAAATAGTATAGAAGACAAAACCTTATTTTTAGAGATTCTTAATTATTTAGAATCAAGAGCTATTAAGCACTCTCAGGAACAACTTAAAAAAGAGAGGGAAAAGCTAAAGAGAAAGAGATAGTGGCAAACAATACAGTTACGCTAACCTTTAAAATCAATAGTGATGGAAAGCTAGAACAAGTAGCGAAGCAAGCTGACAAAGCTGCTGCGTCAACTAATCGAGCCGGAGCTGCTGCTGATAAGTATAGCAAAAAACAAAAAGGTGTTGCTCAAGCTGGAATGAACAGCACTAAAGCTTTCTCTAAAATGTCAAATCAGCTAGAAGGCGGAGGTGGCTTAGTTGCCGCCTACGCAGGTCTTGCAGCAAACATATTCGCACTAACAGCAGGTTTTGGAGCATTATCTAGAGCTGCTCAAGCTACTCAACTAGAAAGAGGCTTGGTAGAGATGGGCAAGGCAAGCGGTCTTGCAATGCATACTTTATCAACCGGCTTGGTAGAAGCCACAGGGCACGCAATTAGTCTTGAAGAAGCGATGAGGTCTGTGGCTCTTATCACTAGCGCAGGTATAGATGCTAGTCGAATAGAGGAGTTTGGTGAAGTAGCTCGTAAAGCTTCTGTGGCTTTGGGTCGTGATCTACAAGACTCTATGAATCGCCTTACTCGAGGTGTAACAAAACTAGAACCTGAACTACTTGATGAATTGGGTATTATGGTTCGTCTTGATGAAGCTACTGAAAAGTATGCTCAAAGCATTGGCAAAAGTGCCGGTGATCTTTCAAACTTTGAGAAAAGACAGGCCTTCTTGAATGCAACTCTTGAAGAAGGTAATAAGAAGTTTGGGGCGCTGGGAGATGTTGATGTAAATCCATTTGATAAGTTATCTGCATCTTTACAAAATCTGGCAAAATCCGGTCTCGGAGGTTTGGCAGATTTAATTTCGCCTCTTGTTAAATTCCTTTCCGAAAAACCTATGGCACTTACGAGTGTTTTGATTCTTTTCGCCTCTACAATATCTAGTCAAGTTCTTGGAAGCCTAGCTTCTATGACTCAAAAAACAAAAGACCAAGCTAGAGCTACTGCGGACTTAAATCGTAAGAAACTTACTGATATTTCTCATATGAATAGATCTTCTCAGACTATGAAAGATGTTATTCGTTCAATGAAAGACGGTAAAGTATCTACTCAAGAATATGACAAAGCGATAAAAGGACAGCAGAGATCCCAATCCACAAATTTAGGACTACTTAACAAAAGAATAAATCAAGAGAAAGCTTTAGGCGTTCAAGGTAAAACTTTGAGCGATACTAACAAACGTCTAGGTATTTCTCAAAAAGAGTATAATCAAAGAATTAAAACCTCTGGGAAAATCATTACTCGATTAAATATTTCTCAATCTCAAGGTAGACAGTCTGCCGCTCAACTAGCTGCTGCAAAAGCACAAGCAGCTATTGCCGAAGGTCGCTTCGGTGTAGCACTGAAGAATGTAAGAAGATCTATCGTACTACAGACAGCAGCATTAAAAGTAGCTTCTAGATCTATGGGAACTTTCGCAGGTGCGGCAAACTTTGCAAGTGTAGCCTTAAAAGGGTTATCAATGGCAGCCAAAACCGCGGGTGCAGCAATCATGAGAATGATGGGTATGATAGGCATGGCTGTGATGGCATTCCAAATGATAGTGGACGCAGTTAAATTCTTAATTGAGTTGTTCAAGTCTGACGAGCAAAAGAAATACGAAGAAAAAACAAAAGCACTTGCAGAGGCTCAAAAAGAGTTAGCAGGCAACTTAGAAGAAGTAGATAAAGGACTAGCAGGACAATCTCAAAAAATTAATGGTGTAGTTGCTGCGTATACTGCAATGAATAATATCTTATCAACCTTTATACCAAAATATAAAGAGTTAGATGATGCGGGCATGGCAAACAATTCCTCATATCAAGAGCAAATAAACGGATTAAATGAGCTAATTGCTTCTAGTAAAACTTTATCTTCTGCTATGGAAGAACAGTTGGGAGCAACAACTGTTGCAGGTGTAGCAACAGATCGCAGTAGAAAATCTATGATCGAGGCAAAAGATGAAGTATTTAAATTCATCAAAGCTCAGAATTCAAAAGCTGCAGCAATAAGAGCAGTAGGCGAAGCCTTCAAAACAAGCAAAGAAGAAATAGCATCGTTTATAGAAGATATGCAAGTTACAACCACAGTCGATGGTATAGTATCTTCTACAAAAGATTTAATCAAAACTTTAACTACTTTACCTGAAGGTTCAGACATTGGTAAGATTATACAAGAGTCACTAACAACTAGTCAGGTAGTTTTATTTGATGTTAGTGCAGAATCTGAGTCCCTAAAAAACCTTAAAGATCTTACTGTAAAAACTGAGAAAGAGATAGCGGATAAAAGAGAAAAAATAAGAAAAAGTAAGTCGGGCGAGGAACTACTAACCACAGGCGGTAAAGGTAGCCCAGTAGAGGAGAGAGCTAGGGAAAAGATACTAAAGAAAATTGCCAAGCAAGAACTAGTACTAGACTCTGTGTCACAGGCAATGGATTACCAAGGCAACCAAATTAAAGACCAAATTGCTTTAAAACAAAAAGATTTTGAGCAAGAACAACGAGCACAAATTGTAAACAAATTAAAAATAGCAGAACAAAAAAGTCTATTAGCAGTTGAAAAAGAAAGAAAAATAAATACTCAAGGATCTCTTACACAGCAGATAAAACTTGAAGATAATTTAAGAAACGCACAGAAAAAACAACTTCAAGATTCAATAAACTTTAATGAGACTTTAATGGCTGGTCTGGAAGTAAAAGAAGCCTCGAAGAAAATTAGTGATGATGAGAAAAGAATTTTACAAAGTTTAAGAGCAGAAAATGCGGCTTATCAAGCTTCGCTTGATTTGCTAAATGTTGGGCAAGAAGAGCAGTTAAAATTACTGAAACAAACTGTAAGACAGAAGCAAATGGCTGTAACTATGCTTCAGGAAGAGCAAAAGGCTGCAAAAGCAGTACTAGATATTTCAAAGAAACAAGCAGCAGCGGATAAAAAATCTGTAGATCTTATGATCAAACTAGCACAGCTAGATGCAAGAAATGCTAATAGAGAAGCAGGGATTGCAGGTAAGCTGCTGCCCTCACAACAAGCAACAATAGAGCTAGATGAAAAAGTCCTAAAAGGAAAAATGGACTTTATGAAGAACGAAGCTAAGAATAAAAAAGCAGCAATTGCTCTAGAAAAAATAATGCTTGCTGCAAAACTTGCCGTATTAAAAGCAGAAATAGATGTTATAAATAAAAAGAGAGAAAGCGATTCTGATGCGAAACAAATATCTACAGGACCTTTAGAAAAAGCTATCGCAAGTTTGGAGGGATCAAATAGTGTATTCGATCAGCAAGTTCAAAATGTAAATGAAGAATTAAGACTAGGACTTTTACTTTTAAAAGAGCAAATTGAAACTACAGACATACAAGCTCTAAAAGATGCAGAAAGACTAACAATACTTGCAGAACAAAAGCAAGAGACATTAGATACTAAAGCTGCGCACCAGGACTTAATAAAAGAATTGCAAAAACAAGTAGATCTTTCTTCAAAATTGGCAGGAATACAAAATACAGACGCACTAACAGGAAAGGCCTTCGACCCAATCAAAGCAGCACGACTAGAAGAAACCGCCAGAAAAGATAGAATAGAGGCGGCACAACTAGAGTTTAATTTGATGGAAGCAAGAATAGGAGCAGAACATGCTCTTCTTGACGCTAAGTTTGCTCTATTAAAAGCAGAAATGTCAAAAGATGGTCAGATTGATCAAAACGAAGCTGCTGTTTTAACAGCTTTGAGTGCGGCAAATGCTCAAGCAAAAAACCTAAACGAGGCAAGATTAGCCACTGCAGGCAAAGAGCTAGAGGTAGTTAGAGCACAGGCAAACTTTGATTCTAAAGCTGCAAAGTTTGATGCTGCTAAGCAAGGTGGTCTTACAGGCGTACTATCAGCTATTGCGGGCTCAGCAACTGCTAAAAAGAGTAATATGGATGTTAAAGCTGCTCAAAAACATAAAGGTATTGAAGTAAAGGCTACTAGTACGGATAAAAGCCAAGATCCTACAGTTGTAGCCATTGATAAAATGGTAAATGAGTTAAAAAACAACAAACATCTTGATAGTATTGCTACAAGTACTGCTCACATGGCAGGCTTCAAACCTGGAGTTATGTCAGGAACAGATGGTACGCCTAGCAGTACCACTACTAGTACTAGTAGTAGTGGTAGTACTGCTACCAATGAAAGTGGAGAGTTGCCTGTAGTGGGTGGTGCGGAGCAGCAAGAAGCTGCAGAACAGTATAAACTTACTCTAACAGACGTAAGAGCTGTAACTCAAGGCTTAGCTACAGATCTAAGAGCATTAGGCCCTGACGGCGAGGTACAAGCACTGTTTGTGGAAGGTCTAGGCATGGTAATGGGAGGTCTGGACGGATATCTTGCCAAAATGGTGGAAATAAACCAAATGGAAGAAGGTAAAGCTGCAAACCAGGCTAAAAATATTGCAATGGTACAGGCAGGTGCTGCTGCTTTGGCGGGTGTCAATCAAATGGTTCAGGCATCTTCACAGAAAAAAGTAAAAGCTATAGATAAAGAGATCGCCGCAGAGCAGAATAGAGATGGACAGTCTGCAGCAAGTGTTGCAAAGATGTCAGCACTACAGAAAAAGAAAGAAGCAGAAGAAAGAAAAGCCTTTAACAAAGGTAAAAAGCTAAAAATGGCAATAACGATTGCCAATACCGCTGCTTCTATCATGACAGCGTTAGCAGAGCCACCACTAGGTCTAGGTCCAGTAGCGGGTATTCCTCTAGCTGCAATGATGGGTGTTACGGGTGCCTTACAGTTGGCAGCTATTGCATCTACTTCTTATGAAGGCGGTGGTAGTAGCACACCAAAAGGACCAAGTTCAATAAAGGTTGGAGAAAGAGCAAATACTGTAGACCTTGCAAAAGCACGAAATGCCTCAGGAGAGTTGGCATACGCTAGAGGTTCGAGAGGTGTAGGTACAGGTATGACAGATTATACCCCTGCATTTACAGGATATAAGCACAGACAATCGGGAGGCTATGTAGTGGGCGAACAAGGTCCAGAACTATTTATGCCAGATGTACCAGGAACTATTATTCCTGCGGATGAAACAGAACAAATGCAAGAAAGTAGCCCTGTTAATGTAAACTTTACCATACAGGCTATAGATTCACAAAATATGGAGAATGCTTTGGTAAATCAAAGAGCAAATATTATCGGAATGATAAGAGAAGCAGCCCACGACAACGGAGATGAATTTCTAGAATCAGTGGACTTAACGGAGACTAGTTACTAATGGCAAGAGCAACTGTATTACCAGATCCTGATTTCGGGATAACAGATGATGGAAATTTTAGCTCAACTGCGGCTGATAAAGGGCCTGGCTTTGCTTCTGTAAAAGTCGAGTCAAGTTTACCTGTAATGAGAGACAGAACTAACTCTGGACAGCTTATTCAAAGATTTCAGTCTTATCAAAAATTTATTATAAATATTACTTATAATCCAATGACAAAGGCAGAGTTTTCTCCCGTATATGCTTTCTTACTTGATAGACAAACTACAATGGAGCCGTTTTTTGTAAGGCTTCCGCAACATGATGGAAATACTACAGAAATTCATGAAGCAGCTGCAGCAGGAAGTAGACAGTTACGTATAGCTAAAAATGATAATATAAAACCTGGAGATCTCTTTTATATAAAAGATCCCAATGATGCTACTCATGAAAAATCCTATAAAGTAGTTCGTCATGAACAACAGAATGACGTATATGATGATGACACCCATAATACGGCTGCTAATCCTACTGCTACTCGAGATAGAATAACTATTGTTCCACCACTGCAAAAAGCTGTAGCAATAACAGGCGGTAATACTTTCGCAGAATTTGCAGATCCAATAGTTAAAGTTATACAACCTACAAACAGTTTTTCTTATTCCTTAAATAGGAATGGTCTTTATACTTTTAATTTAAAGCTTGAGGAGGCTTGCTTCTAAATGTCCCTACGAAATATTAACTCTACACTTAAACAAGCTCTCCTTGAAAACGACGAGTTTATTGTTGCACATCTCATTAAGTTTGAGAAGCCTAAGCTCGGAGGTGGTTTATCTACTGCTACTGATGGTTTTGTATATCTAACAGATGCTCCGTTTCCTTTGGTACTCGACGGTATTACTTATAATCCGGGACGAGTAAAAAGTATAGGAGGAGTAAAAGAAGGTATTGAAGCAAAAGCTTCTAATATGTCTTTGAAACTTGCAGCATCGTCTTTAGGAACTACTACTTCTGAAACAGTATCATTTACTGGCTCTGCTATAACTTTTACTAAAAATGTTTTAACTACTGGTTTTCGTGTAGGGGACGTTCTTAATTTTACACATACTTCTGGAGGTAATGGACTACATGATGGATTAAAATTTAAAGTAGAGTCTATAACAGGGGCAAATCAAAATACTATAAAAGGAACTATACTTTCTTCTACTAGTCTGCAAACAGATTCAGGAACTTACTCTGTAGACTCTGATAATTTAGAGCTCAACTCTTTACTTTTAGATATAACAGGAAACAATCCTACTTATATACATAGAGAGGTATTGATTTTAAGAGCATATATAAACCCAAAAAATGGTAAATATATAGGCAACCCTACTTCTGTAACTACCTCTGGAGGAAATGACTTAAATAACCCTTTTACTCTATTTAAGGGTAATATTAGCAAAGGTATATTGAAAGAAAATGTAAACTCTGAAAGAGAGATTATGTGGACTTTAACGGATCATTGGGGAGATTTTGTACGAATAAATTCCCGAAGAACTTCAGACACAGAACACAGAAAGTTGGATTCTTTTGGAGTCACAGATCAAGGAAGCCTCATACGTCCTGAATATGAGTTTGACTACGGATTCGAACACAGTGAAAAAGCAATAAATGCTATAGGAAGGTATACTCGTTATGAACAAAGAACCGTAAAAGTTTGGAGTAGTAATGCGGTCAAAAAACTTTTCGGCGGAAAGAAAACAAAAACAGTAAAAGTACCTATTGTTGAAGACGTTGACTTACAGTTTAATCTGGCAGCAAAAGATCTGCCTGTAGTATATGGTGTACAAAGGGTAGACCCTATACCGATATTTGTAGATACAAATGTAGATGACGGCGATACTGATATTGATGAAAGCGGTTATGTTTATGTAGCCAATACATTGTGTGAGGGAGAAATTGGCGGTATATATGATATTCATGTAGACGGACAAACAGTGTTATGTACTAACGGTACTGATGTTTTAGATAGAGACAATAAAGACGATACTAGTGTTTTATGCTTTTCAAATGCTGAAGCCGGACATGTGTTGGGAGGTTTTGGGACTATTGCTTCTGATGCTAATTCGTTATTTGACCCTGCGACCTCACTTTATTTTGAAACTGAACTAGCGCAAAGGGCTAAATCAATTTTTACCGGTGCACCAACCCTACGACACCCGAAATATGATCGCTCAGATTTACAAGACTCTATGACTAATTACAGAACAGAAAGAGACTCTGAAGAAGATGTAGGTAGTTCTCTTTATGGAATAGCTAATGGTCAATCAATTAGATTAACTCAACCCTCCGAAGTAGTTATTGACTTATTTACTGGTATTCCTAATCAAAGATTCTCAGATCGTCTTGTAAAAGAAAGCATTAATTCATCTTTTAAACTACAAAAAGATTTTTATGACGAAGATCCTCATTATTGGACCCCTAATCATAAACTTTTAGATACTGCCTATGTTGTAAATCGTTTTTTATTAACCGCAGAGAATGTTGAGATTCCTAGACTTACTTATGTTGTAAAAGGAAAATATGTAAACTGCTTTAATTACGATGAGACTTACAATATGGTGGGGCAGGCTACAGGTGTGGGAGACACTCCAGATCTCACTAATACCGACTGGTATCAACGAGGTAAAAAGGTTGATATTTATACTGCTAATGGTGCTACAAAACTAAACTCAACCCCTTATACTATTTCGGAGCATTATGCAGTTCCTATCAGAAGAACTCTAAATATCGCACTATTAACAGGAAACGTAACAACTACTAGATTAATGTTTAGAGAGTCAGGACTGGCAAACGATATAGGAACAAATAAAAAATTTACAATTAGACCAGCTTCAGGAGAGACATTACCTGCAGGTGTTAGTGCCGCTGCAGATATGGCAAAAACTTTAGAAACATATGATGCTAGGGATGAAACTAAAAATCAAGCATTAGATCCTATTATAGCAACTGTTACAGGAACCACTAATAAATCAGTATCTGGACAAAACACTAATACAATTACAATTAGTTATCAATATCAAGACAGTGTGTGGGCAGCTTTAGATACAGAGTCTTCAGATAGCGTACTTTTAGAGTTCCGAAATAATACTACGGGTAGATATTATAATCTTAGTGCAAGAGTTTCTTCGTTACCTACAAATCCGTCAGGAACAGGAACTCTTTCAGCCACTCTCACAATTGACAGGTGGCCCAGCTTTGTAACATATAATGATATAGTACTAGATATAGCAGATGGAGACACTGTCCAGGCTTTATTTACGGATCTTAAAACAACGGCTGCTAGTGTTGATACCAGTGCCCTAACTGAAGTTCTATTACTCATAAGCGGCGATAGTATTTTCAATAGCCAAGTTAAATCAAAAACAATTACAATTAGTGCTACGGCATCGAAAAAAGTCTACAGAATTGAGGAGGGCGAGATAGCTTCTTCATGGGCTGCCCAAAGTCTTGTAGGGTTAAAGTCTCCTTATGGTTTGGATGATCGTATTAGTATAAATCCTGCCATGCAGCTTTTAGACTACCTTACAGATAAAAAGTATGGTAAGGGGCTGGATTTAACAACGGATATTAACTTAGAGTCTTTTAAGCAAGCTGCTAGAGATTGCGATACACGCTCAGATATTACTATCGTAGTAAACAGTAATCATGATACGCCAACAAAAGGTGACGTATATAAATATGAACATTCTGGATACGTTCATTGGATGGGTGAAGTATTAAGTCATGCTACTCATGATTTAGGAAGTGGCAGGGGTTCATGGAAGAGTATTACATTTACTAATTGTTCAGGTAAATTAATTAATAAGCCTAGATATGACAAAGATTATAAGCCAGGGGCTTTGCTATGGAAAGCTTCAAATGATCCCAGCGGCATACCTGTAGACCTTTACAGATTAGATGCTTCGGGAGCTGATAAGCCTGAGAATAGTAAAACTATAGCTGTTAATCTCACCAACGTCCAAATTGGTTCTGATAGATTTGTCCTAGCAGGACATGGATATACAACAGGACAAAAACTTATTACTAGTGGTACACATTCTATTGCTGCTTTAACAGGAACTACAACTGTTCACTCATCGATTACTCGACAAAATAATGAAAACTATGTTAGAGTTATAGATGAGGATAAGTTTGAGCTTTATCCAACTGAATACGATGCAAAAAATATGGCATCTATTATACCTCGAAGAAATACTATCCTGAGTGATGCAAATGCAGGCGGGCAACTTACTTTTACACGAGATAATATTAGAAACAATAAAGCAGATCTCAGAAGTGCTCTAGGATTTACTTCAAGTGCTCACTCTACAAAACTAACAGGCAATACTCCGATTACTCTCGATAAAGTATCGGGAAGTGGCACCGCACAAATACAGCCTTATAGAGCAACTACTCAAAATACTGCTGCTTATCTTAATGCTGCAGATAATAATCCAATTATTAGATCCTTTACAAATCTAGCAGAAGGATTCTCCTCTAGTGGGTACTCTTTATACGATTGTGATGATTTGGAGTATTATAAACTTTCGGGGTGGGACTGTCCTGATCAATTTAATGTAACAAGACATCAAACAAGCATGGCTATTGATACTTCCAAGCCTTTGTTTGATAACGTAAACACTCTTCTAGCTCAATTTAATGGCATACTTACTTATACTAATGGTAAGTATAGTTTGAAAGTTAAAAAAGCACTTCCTGAGTCTCCGGATACTATTGATATCGGTAACAAAACATATACCCCAGCTTATATTCATCAAGATGATATAATTGGAGACTTAACTGTAGAAGGTAAAGCAGTAAAGGATATGTATAATTCTATTCAAACAAAGATTATTGATCCTATACAAAAATTTGGAACCACAGAAGTAACCTTCTTTAACTCTGAATATCTAAACCAGGATAGAGCAATACCTAAGTCTGGTAATGTCTCCTATCCAGGCATTACAAACTATTTTAACGCAAGAATAAACATTAAGCAGCGACTTGATGAATCTAGAGCGGGCTTGACAGTTTCTTTTAAGACAAGACCTCAAGCCTTGCTTTTAGAATGCGGTGATTTTATCTATCTATCTCACCCTAGCTATAAGTTTTCTAATAAAGCTTTTAGAATTACAGGTCTTCAATTAGATTCAACAGGTCTTGTGTTGGTTAATGCTGCGGAACATAATAATGCTGCTTACATACTAAAAGGTACAAATTCAGGAATACAAGTAATTGCACAAAATTCTGAATCTGGAAGAACTGCTCCAGTTGTTCCTACTTCTCCTGTTCTTGCAACAAACGAAGACGGCACTTTAAACCTTACCACAATCGTTCAAGCAGGTGTGCAGAAAAATATTATTAACTGGACACACAGTGCTGAGTACGAACCTTCTACCTATTTGGTTGAAGTATGGAGACATGATGCAAACGTATTTTCAGCCGCTACAAAAATAGCTACACAAGGCGGTACACAGTTTATAGATAACCATAATAATACAGCTAATAATATTACTTTCTACTACTGGCTGCGCTATATAGTGCAACCTAAAGCTTTGAATGTGGGTCGTGTTCCTAAAGCGGCTTTCTCAAATGTAGCAGGTCCAATTACAGTAACTATTAACCCTCTTAATGCAAGTAATGTAAGTTATACAACAGGTACTGAAGTAACTATCGAGTCTCTTCGACCAAATGAATCAGGTTCAGATAATACAAGTACTCAAGTAAATACAGGGGTTACAGTAAATCAAAGTAATGGTGGATTTACTTTTAATGCAAATGGTGCAATTTTATCTCAAGGAAGAAGTTCTGAGTCTGCTCAAAATGCAAATGAAGCAGGTTTTTGGATGGGCTACAACTCAACAAGTACAAAGTATACTATGGGTGTGGGAGACCACCAGAAATTTATAAAGTGGGACGGTACGAATCTATCTGTTGCAGGAAACATAACTGCTACCTCATTATCTCTTGATAGTTCTATTACTGTTGGTAAAGACAATCTTCCTATTGATGTTTATGCAAGTAGTAATAGCGTGCAACTAAATGAAGATCCTTACTTTACAAATGCTTCAGGTGATTACTGGTTTGCTACAGGCAGTAGCCCACATACTAGTACAAATCTTGATAGTCCTGCGGGGCACAGTTATGAAACAAATGGAACAAATCTTCCTACGAATAGAAGTACTTATTTTAAACTTGTAGATAATGATACTACTACTGATAATTTTTGGAATAGTCAGTACTTTACAATAAACTCTGGAAAAACTTACAAGCTTACAGTTTGGGCAAGACAAACAGCAGGTGACAGAAAAAATTATCTACTTGTAGATTTTAGAGACGATAACAATGATAGAATTAATAACTCGTCTAATCCAACAGCCGCAGCCGCTGGTTCAACGGGTTGGCCTTCTATTGGTAGTTACCACTACTTTGGTGTAGCAAATCAAGTATTCCCATCAACTTATACAAAATATGAAGTAGTTTTTGGCGAAAACTCTAGTGCTGTAACTGCTCCTACAGGTGCTGTTAAATTTTCAGTGGGCGGTTTGCTCGCAAGAGATGGAAGCACAGAAACAACTATAGAAATTGCACAATTCCTCGTAGAAGAGTTTGATAGTACCGTAATCAATGCGGCATTAAACTCCGCGGGTGGCTGGACTATTGATGACGAAGCAATCTTTACAGGTACAAAAGATTTTTCAGAATATAATGGCGGCAATAATATTACTCTACACAAAGATGGAGGAATTCACGCAAAGAACTTCTATATTAATGGATCTGACGGTTCTGCACACTTTAGAGGATTGATTGAAGGTGGTACTATTCAAGGCAATAATACAAATCCAATGCCTACCGATATCTTTACAAGAAGCAGTAATAGATCAAACCCTGTAGGAACGGAAAATGGAGGTTTTATAGACCTTGCAAACGGTCACTTTATCTTCGGTAAGGCAGATAAGTTTATTGCATTTGGTCCTGATAGTCAGGGAACTACAAAAGTAGGTATTCGTGGTGATGTAATCTGTGATACTCTAATTGCAACAGAAAGTATTACTACCCCTAACCTTAAAGTAGGTAATATAACTGCAAACAGTGTAGGTGTTAGTGAGCTAAAAGAGGAAGTATTTAGTGAGATTGATCAGAGACTTGGAAATGCTGGAGGTTACTATGATAGTTATGAAACTGGTGTCGGAAACACTGAGGTAGGGTACTTAGGTCAGACTACATTTACAAAACTGTTGGATGGCGAAGGTAGTAGTACAGCAGGTTATACTCATGCAGGCGAAAAAACATTTATAAATTTTGCAATGCAAGATGAGTTTATGGCTCCTCAATCAATGCAGACAAGTGCTGGAGATAGTGTAAACGACTTAAAAGTAAAAGTAACAATACAAAAAGCTGTTGCAGGAACAACGAGCTTTAGCGCAATAGGAGCTTCAGAAACTTTCTCTCTTGTAGAAACAGTTCTTTCTCACGCTTCTCGTTTTACGGCAGACTTCTCAATGGCGAGAGAGATTCCAAAAGATACCAGCGGTCATGATGTTAATACAGCATATATCTATAGAGCTTTGCTTGAAGCAGTGCCTCAAGATGCCACCGCTAATCCCTTAGTTTATAAATCTATGTTTAATCGGTATATAAATGCCGATGGTTCCGCAGGTGTTGGTGCAAACGATGTAAACGGAACTCCTATATTCTTCGAGATTAGAGAAGGTTCTGTTGGTAGTGGTGCGGGTAATCTAAGTGTTACAGACCAACTATTCCATACCGGAGATAATGATACAAATATCACGTTTAACGATGATCAGATTGTAATAAATGCTGGTAGTATTCCGATGATAACAATGACGGAAGATGTAACGGATAGTATTACTCTACATGAAGATACTACTATTAGTAAGGATCTTACAGTTAATGGAACTTTGACTGTAGAAGGTACAACCACTACTCTTAATACTGCCACTTTGAGTGTACAAGATAAAAATATTACTCTTAATCATGCAGCAGGGTCAAACACCCACGCCGCTTCAGACGGAGCAGGTATTACAATTCAAGATGCTGTTGGTTCAGGCACTCCTGCAATCTTCCAGTGGAATAAAACTGCGAGCAGATTTGATCTTACAAATGGCTTACATATTACAAAAACTGATCTAGGTTCGGATTACAGTGTCTCTACTTATGCAGATGTAATTATCGAAGATGTTGATGCCCACCTAGAAATTGTTAGTGACTCTAGCGGAACCTGGGGCTCTTCTATATTATTAAAAGAGCAAAATGTTGTAGCAGATGATTCTGACACTATAGATGTATGGGCTATTTCTAGACAAACGAAAAGAATTAATGACGGAAGTGGAGCAAATGGAAAAGGCGATGGATCTTTAAGATTTAACTATGGAACTGCAAATGATCATAATACTGGTTCTCCTAAAGTAACCTTTACAAATACAGGTAGGGTAGGTATTGGAGACAGTACTCCTGATAGAAAACTACACGTTGAAACTTCTGACGATATTGTAGCACGATTTAAATCCACCGACAATAAAGCAGCCTTTGAGGTTATGGATGATGATACAACTATATATGTATCAGCAGAAGCTGGAAAAGCTGCAATAGGTCGGTATTCTGGTATCGATGCAGCCAATCTTAATATCGACGCAACTACAGGTTATTTAGGAATTGGTACTACTAGTACAACTTATCCTGTAACTTTAGTATTTAATGATGACACGCCTGCTACTACCTCAAGAGCAATGAACATTGATGTGAATTTATCGGATGCGAATCCTGAAGTAGCTTTCAATAATCAAGATGTAACTGCTATAGGTCTTTTTGTCGATGTCGACTCTACAGTAAGCTCTGGAGACGTCGACGATGAGCATAGAGTTTATGGAGTGTACGCAGATGTGGATATAAACTCCGATGGAGACAGTGACTTAGTTTACGGGGTTTATGGACACTCAGAATCAAACTCTACAGCAGGAACCTGCACTGCTTTAAGAGGATTAGTGGGTAGTGCTGTAAATGATAATTCAGGTACAAGTAGAACTACAAACACAACAGCAGGTCTATTTACTGCTACTCATCTATCAGAATCTACTACTGCCAGCACTCAAAACTATACAGGCTCACAAAGCACTGTTAGATTTTCTACAAATGCTACAGCAGATGCTAATAATATGTATGGCGCTTGGAACGAAGTAGAGATCGATCCAGCGTCAGGAACTGCTGGAAAAGTAGATGGTGCCCTGTATGCTACTTACTCTATTTTTGATAATGATGATCAAGACAATGATACTATTGAAGTTGGAAATACTTTTTTATTCTATGGAACTTATACCGGAGGTGTTTTCGGAAATCAAAGAGCTGGTACAAAATCTTATGGTTTGTATATTCCTACAGATGTACCTAACTATTTCGCAGGCAACGTAGGTATAGGTACTAATGATCCAGCATCTAAACTTACTGTTGTAGGTGACATAGAACAAACTACAGGTGACTTAAAGTACACAGGTCCTATCAACTGGGATATAGCGCATCATGGTGCAGGACAGAATATAGTATTTAGCACAACACCTACAGGCGGTTCTGCAACACAACGTATGCGTATTGACTCATCAGGCAACGTAGGTATTGGTACGAATGATCCTAAACAAAAACTACAAGTTGACGGTAATATTTACTTAGGGCCAAATGATAGTAACGGTAAAATTATTCATGGTGGAAATGCGACTACTGTGAGCTCTGATGGCCCATTATATTTTGTAATGGATTCTAATGATACTACCGGACCAATTGATAACTCTTCGGACGCTGCTATTATATTTGGTGGGGGATCTCAAGTTGATACTAATAGTACTCATAATTTTACAGCTGCACAATATAGTGGAGCAGGTCAGATAGATTATAAACCTCGTAATGAGTTAATGCGTATTACGCCCGCAGGCAACGTAGGTATAGGTACTAATGATCCTGCGGCTAAGTTACAAGTTGAAGATCTTGGTATTGAAACAACGTCTACTTCTGTATCAAGCACAGATGCCACTCTTGTAGATACTTTTGCAAAAGCCACTTTCCGAAGTGCAAGATACACAGTACAGATTACTCAGGGTAGCGCATACCAGTGTTCGGACATTATGGCAATTCACGATGGCACAACAGCAATCGGAACAGAATATGCAATGATAGAAACAGGAAGTATTCTCGGAACATTAGATGTAGCTGTAAATGGAGATAACGTAGAGCTTAAAGTAACAATGGCAGCAGCAACTGCAGCAACTGTAAAAGTTATTCGACACTGTGTAGCGGTCTAGGTCTCAAAAATAAACCTTGACAAACTACCCCGAATATTTTATAATGTAATTCAAATTCTAATACCGCCCCCGCAATGGGGGCAGGCCGTTTGGGGAGAGTGAACCATGGCGAATGATAAAGACTTTATAGTAAAAAATAATGCACGAGTGCGTGGCGGAAAACTTTGGTTGAAAGATACCAGTACTGATGCTACTCCGCCTAATCAGACGCACGTGTACCTGGATGGATCTTCCGGTAGTTTAACACTTGCTTCCGATGCGCTCATAGAATTTCACGAAAGTGATAATCCCACACGCCGAGTAGTATTTGACGTAAACGATAATAAATATAGTTTTGGAGATAGTAGCTCTCAGGGTGCAACTGAGGCTCAAACAGAAATGTTCCATGTATCTGGAAGCGGTAGATTCACAAGCACGCTTAATGTAGACGGGAGTATTCTTGGTGAAGTTAGTTCTGTTGGATCCGCTACTGCAGATTCTGGGAATAGCCATTCTTTCCTAAACAATGTTTTCCTCAATCCCTCTCCCGAAGCAGGCGGCGCGATAGATATTCGCACAGTGAATGAACTTGCGGGTCTTAATATTTGGGGAACTATTTCTGCCGTATCGGGTTTTTATACTTCAAGAACAAATGCGGGATCTTCAGAAAGCCCAAACTATAGCTACTCAAATCAGGTTACCTCTATAACAGAGGGCAATATGTTTGACGGTGTTGCAAGTACTGCAGGTAGTTGGTACACAGACAACGGTACTGATGGTACAACTGCAGGAACGGGTACTTTTACTCTAAGCTTTGCAGGTAAAAAAGAATTAGACTATACCTGTTATGTAGGTATTGTTTTTGGTAGTTATTCTTTTACTCCGAAAAAAGTAAAAATAGAAGTTTACAGAGGCGGAACCTATGCAAACGATGCATACTCAGGAGGTAATTGGGAAACTCTATGCGATCTAACAAACAATACGGATATTAATGTCAGTAGAAGAGGCACCGTTTCCACGTCCGTAGGTATTCAGCAAATAAGATATACTTTAGGGGGTGTAAATACTACATCAAGCGGTTACTTCCGAGTTCAAGATGTATATGCACTTGATCATGATGCAGGATTTAACGCAGGACCAAAAGGCATTCACTATGTAAGAAAATATGGTGATAGCGATATCTACGGGAGCTTACTGCCTGCCACCGACAGCACCTACACTCTAGGAGACTCTGATCAGTTTTTCTCGGGCGTTTACAGCGATAAGATTTACTTAAATGATGCTGCAGCTACTGCTACAGGTACATCCGCACTTTTTCTTGACGGAACTGAAGTCAAAAAACGCACACTCGGATCAAATGCGTTTAACAGCACAAACTTTTTAACAGCAGATGCAAACGATACAACCAATGCAATACTGACCCTCAATGGTATAAATGCTCACCCTCTAGAAATAATTAGAACTAGCGCGGCAAACTCAGGTATTAAATTTCAAAATACACAAACTGGTGGAGAAAATGCAGGTAGCGCATACCATACAGCATATCTTGGTATTGGTGTTGGTAATGGGCAAATTAATATTGGTTCTTCTGCAGATGTTCAGGGAACAGGTAATCGAATAACAACAGTTGCAGATAAACTGAATGCATTTGCATCCACCACATCCGCCGAACTAGCAGGGAAAATTTCAGATGAAACAGGTACGGGTGCTCTTGTATTTGCTACAAGCCCCACTCTTGTTACTCCTGCGCTCGGAACTCCTGCTTCTGGAGATTTACAAAACTGTACTTTTCCTACTCTAAACCAAAATACAACAGGTACAGCAACAAACGCAACAAACGCAACAAACGCAACAAACGCAACAAACGTAGCTGTTACAGCAAACAATAGCTCAGATGAAACTAACTATCTTACTTTTGGAGCAGGCGGCGCCAGTAGCGGTAATCTAGGACTAGAAACAGAC
>VMHT01024913.1_pt1 | contig 24694 bp, 26 predicted proteins | sample 4693611 | NCBI WGS metagenome assembly VMHT01 (sample SAMN12280063, study PRJNA550983) | marine metagenome | isolation source: seawater sampled from same location over 5 years 0.02-0.2 micron viral filtrate | place: USA: collected off the coast of southern California halfway between the port... ...
GGTAATGGTAATGATTTCAGTACAAGTGGACTTGGAGCACATGACCAAATGGTAGGAGAAAGTCCTACGAATAATTTTTGTGTTACAAATCCATTGGATAGTTATTATTTTGCAGGAACATTTAAAGATGGAAATTTAGATGTAACTACAAGTGGAGCAACTGGTAATTATACTTTCCACACTACTACACAAAAAATACCCACAAGTGGAAAATGGTATATCGAAGTAAGAGCTTATGAAATTGGTGCTGGTTGTGGTATTGGTATTACGCAAGAACCAACGACAGGTATTAATGTTTATTTAGGACAATTAAGCACAACTTGGTCATATTATAGTAATGGTAATGTATATAACAACGATTCTCAACCAATAGGAAGTTATGGTAATTCATATACAAATGGAGACATAATTGGTATAGCAGTGGATATGGATAATAATAAATTGTATTTTTCTAAAAATGGAACTTTTCAAAATAGTGGAGACCCAACAAGTGGTTCCACTGGCACAGGTGCGATAAGTATTACTGGAGGGGTAGATTATTTTTTAGGTGCAAGTGATGATACTGGAGCTGCTACAACGTCACGATTTATGTGGAACTTTGGTCAAGATGGAACTTTTAACAATGGAGTCACTGCACAAGGGAACAAAGATGCAAGTGGAATAGGTAATTTTTATTATAGTGTACCAAGTGGATATAAGGCTTTGTGCACAAAGAATTTAGGGAGTTAATATGGCAACACCAACAATACCAAATGGCGAAGAACAATTCTTCCCAATTATTTACGAGGGCAACGGAGCTGGGCAACGTGTCGGTAAGTTCGTACCTTTCACAGATAATGGCACGATTACAAATAGTTGTATATTTAATGGTGCAACTGCACAAGCTAGAGTAGGAAGAACACCAAGTTCAAATGGTAGTGGTACCATATTAACTTTCTCAGCTTGGGTTAAAAGAGGAAGACTTGGATCTATTAGTTCAATTTTTATTTCAAATGATTATGCTTCAGTTGGTGAAGCTTTAGAGTTTAACACCAGTAATCAATTAAATTATTATTGTATTAAAAGTTCTCCAGGTTCGTATGATTGGAATTATATCACAAACAGAACTTTTGAAGATACAAGTAAATGGTATCACATTTATATTCGCAGAGATACGACAGATTCTACAGCAGCAGATAGAGTACAAATTTACATTGATGGAGAAAGAGTTACAAGTTGGAATACAGAAACTCAGGCAGGTTCTAATCTAACAGGTTGGATGAATCAAACAACTTATGAAAATGCATTTGGTAACACTAATAATGCAAGTTATGTAAGAGGCATAGGTTATCTTGCAGAAGTAAATATGATTGATGGCAGTAGTCCTGCAATATCCACATTTGGATTAACTGATACAAGTACGGGTCGTTGGATACCTAAATCATTAACGGGTATTACTTATGGCACAAATGGTTTTAGATTACAGTTTGGATCGCCTTCTGCGATTGGCGATGATACCAGTGGTAATAACAACGATCTTTCTGTGCATAACCTTGTTGCTTCTGACTTGACCACCGATAGTCCGACACAGAATCATGCAGTAATAGGAGAAAATGGATTTAGTTCAATATCAGAGGGAAGACTTAAAGCTGATGGTTCAGTTTCAGGTCAGTGGCGAACTGGTGTAAGTACATTGGGTATGAAATCAGGAAAATATTATTGGGAAGTAAAAATTGTAGCTCATTCTAGTGATAATTTTTTTATGTTTGGTATATGTAATGAATCTACAATATCTTATTTAACGGCTTCAGCAAGTAGATATCCAGGTTTGGATACTAGTAGTGGTTCGTATGGTTGGCAACCAAATGCTAGTGGTAATGATGACATAAGATTTGATGGAAGTGTTGTAAGACAAGAAACTGGTACTGCACTAGCTAATGATGATATTTTACAATTTGCTTATGATGCAGATACAGATAGATTATGGGTTGGAAAAAATAATACATTTTTATATAGTGGTGACCCAGCTAATGGAACAAATTATACAATATCTGGAATTGGTACAAGTGAAACTAGATATGCAGCTTTAGCTATTCATAATGATACAAGTCATAAATTTGAAGTGAACTTTGGTCAAAAATCTTTTACCTACACCCCACCAACTGGCTTTGTGGCTTTACAACAAGACAACCTACCTGAAACATCTAAAGGCATAAGTGGATTAGTGTGGACGAAGAACAGAGATGCTACTGACTCTCATCAATTATATGATAGTTCACGAGGTAAACAATTAGTTTTTGCATCTGATACTACAGCAGCAAGTACAACAGTTATAGATGGATTACAAAAGTTTTTAGCTGGTGGTCAACAAATTGAAGATAGTGATGCAATCAATACATCTGGTGAATCTTTTGTTAGCTGGAACTGGGTAGCAAATTCAGGAACTACTGCAAGTAATACTGATGGTTCAATTACCTCCACTGTTCAGGCGAATATTACTGGTGGGTTTTCTATTGTGGAATATACTGGAAATGGTGGTAATGCAGCAGCCACAATAGGGCACGGATTATCGTCAGCTCCTGAGTGGATGATGGTAAAATTTAAAGATTCTGTTGCGGCTTGGAGTGTTTATCATAAATCAGTAGGTGCTACAAAAAGATTACAATTAAATTCAACTACTACACCACTTACAGATGCAAATATTTTTAATAACACAGAGCCAACCTCAACTGTGTTTTCTGTTGGTAGTAGTTTAAATCAAAGTAGTGTATATAATTATATTGTTTATTGCTGGAGCGAAATTCCAGGCTACAGTAAATTTTCTAGCTACACTGGGAATGGCAGTACAGATGGACCCTTTATTTACACAGGATTTAAACCAGCTTGGGTGATGATAAAAAATGCTTCGGTTTCTGGTACTTGGGTTATATGGGATAATAAAAGAACACCAATAAATCCAATAGGTACAGCATTAAGAGCAGATACAACAGCGGCAGATACTACTGGTTTTGATATAGATTTTTTAGCTAATGGATTTAAATTAAGAGATAGCGAAAGCTCTATAAATGGAAGTGGAAACACACTTGTCTATATGGCATATGCGGAAAATCCATTCGTTGGGGATGGAACAAACCCTGTGACTGCGAGGTGACATGCCTCTAATACGCATACCCTTTAAAGGTGGTTTCAACAAACAAATAACAAAGAGTGAGGCATCTAATCAATGGACAGATGGTGATTTTGTTCGTTTTCGTTATGGCGAACCTGAAAAAATTGGTGGCTGGCAACAAGCAGTATCAACAACTTTACCAGGTGTGGCAAGAGCAACACACATTTGGACTGACAAAGATGGAACAGAGTATATTGCAATTGGTACAAGTAAAGGTTTGTTTTTATTTTATGGTGGTGGCATATATGATATTAGTCCACTTGAAACTGCTATCACAGGTCTAACATTTACTTCTACAAATGGATCAGCAACAGTAACAGTTAATAAAACCTCCCACAACTTAACAGCAGGTGAATATGTTGTATTTTCATCTGTTACAATGCCAGGAAGTGGTACAGGATTTACAGCTGCTAACTTTACAGATAACCCTTTTCAAATTATTACAGCAGCTACAAACAGTTTCACAATAACTATGCCCTCTAATGAATCTGGTGCAGGAATTACTGCAGCCGGTTCAGGGTCAGTGCAATCTTATTTTCCTGTTGGTTCAGCTACACAAACACTTGGTTTTGGTTGGGGTACAGGTACGTGGAGTGGGTCTAATGGTTGGGGATCTGCTACAGCTGCTTCTGCCACAAGTCTTGAACCAGCGAATTGGTCATTAGATAACTATGGAACAATATTGATAGCTACGATCAAAAATGGTGGTACATTTGAATGGAATCCTACAAGTGGTGTAACAACTAGAGCCACCTCTGTAACAACGAACCCTACTGCTAGTGTTATGACAATTGTATCAGACACAGATAGGCATCTGATTCACTTAGGCACAGAAACAACTATTGGTAACATAAATACTCAGGATAAAATGTTTATTCGTTTTTCAGATCAAGAGGATAGAACAGATTATGTTCCTGTCTCTACCAATACAGCCGGAACATTTCAATTAGATAGTGGTTCAAAAATAGTAAGTGCAGCTAGAGGTAAAGATTACATATTTGTTGTTACAGACACATCGGCTTACATTATGCAGTTTGTTGGTCCTCCGTTCACTTTTTCAATTAGACAAGTAGGTTCAAACTGTGGAGCTATGTCACAACATTCATTAGTGCATGTAGATGGTATTATGTATTGGATGGGTAAGTCTGGTGGTTTCTATGCCTATGATGGTGGTTCTGTTAAAAAACTAACTTGTTCTGTAGAGGATTTTGTTTTTACAACTCAAACCTCAGATGATTTAGGATTTAATTTTGGTCAGAGTGAACAAGTCTTTGCCGGATATAATACTTTATTTACAGAAATCAATTGGTTTTATTGTAAGGATGGTTCAACACAAATTGATAGATGTGTAACTTTAAATTATAGAGAAGGTCTATGGACAACAAGCTCTCTGGCTAGAACTGCTTACAGTGATAAGTATGTATTAGATAATCCATATGCTACAGAATATAGCACTACAGGTTTACCATCTGTGTCTATAAATGGCATCACAAATGAGTTTGGTGCAGCAACTCTATACAAACACGAAACAGGGAATAATCAACTTGATGTATTAGGTAACAAAACTGCGATTAATGCGTTTATTGAATCAGGTGATTTTGAAATGCCTATGGAAGGTAGTGCAGGAGAATTTTTTGTTAAGATAAGAAGGATAATACCTGACTTTGGTAAGCTTGATGGAAACGCTCAAATTACAATAAACCTTAAAGACTTTCCATCAGAGACAGAAGCGTCTTCACCACTTGGACCTTTTACTGTTACATCAAGCACAAAAAAAGTTGACACAAGAGCACGAGGCAGGTTAGCATCACTCAAAATAGAAAACACATCAACTGATGAGTCTTGGCGATTTGGTGCTTTTAGAGCCGATGTGCAACCTGATGGGAGAAGATAATGGTAAAAAAAGATCCAAAAGTGGGAACAGGTAAAAAACCTAAGAAGTCTGGTAGACGTTTATATACTGACGAAAATCCAAAAGATACAGTAAGTATAAAATTTGCCACACCTACTGATGCTAGAAAAACTGTTACCAAGGTAAAAAAAATAAAAAAACCTTATGCACGAAAAATACAAATACTGACTGTTATGGAACAACGTGCAAAAGTAATGGGTAAAACACAAGTTGTTAGTATTGCAAAGAAAGCAAAAGAAGCTTTAAAGAAAGCGAGAAAAGTTGGCTAAAATAAATATACTCATACCAGAACTTAATGATGATTACGTGGTACAAAACCAAAGACAAATAACTTATGGTATTGAAACATTAGTAAATCAATTAAATTTTGCTTATCAAAATGATTTAAAAAATGAACAAGATGCCTTTAACTTTTTTATGAGCTAATGACAATACAATATAAAAATCAAGGGTTTTCACTAACAACTACAGGCACAACAAGTGTACTGACAGCGCCAGCAAATGGTCGTTGTTTAGTAAAACAAATACAAGCGCACAATGGTTCAACAGGTGCAGTAAATTTAGCTACACAAGTTACAGACACAAGTGCCTCAGCGACATTTAGAATTGATAATGCTTCTATTGCCGCAAATACAACACGACAAATTATATCACAGACACTTGTATTAGAAGAAGGTGATATTATAAAAATGACAGCAGGTACTGGCAATGAAATACAAGGAATTATTTCTTATGCCTTATTAGATCGCTCACAGGAAAATGGATAATTTTATTTGCAATTATTAAAAAATATTGGTATTTAAGACTATGGACGTAATACATTGTAAATCAGAAGTTATCATCAAAAATAAAAAAACTGGTAAAGTTTATAAAGATGAAGATGAAGCAAAGAAAGACATCCAAGACAGCTCCACTGATACAGATGAGAGCGACATACAGCGGGACGTTAACATTATCGTCCCTGAGTTACCAATGGATGGAGAAACAAATTGACACCATTAGGTGGAACTGAACTTCAACATAACTTCTTGAGTAAATATGTTGATAATGATCTACTTAGTAATTTTTCAATTTGTACCTCAGTTCCTGAAAAAATACCTTTAGATGAAAACAAGTTAAATATACTGTGGCAAAAGAATGCCCCTAACCAACCTAATATAGCGCCTTGGTTTAAAGATAAATCTAATCACATTAAATACGATTGGTATGTATTTAATTCAAGTTGGAACTATGAAAAGTATAGAGATCTTTACGACATACCTACTGATAGATGTCATGTAATAAAAAATGGTGTAACTAATTTTCCAAATAGAATTCCATATAAACAAGGGGACAGATTAAGGTTGTTATTTCATCCTACACCTTGGCGTGGTTTAAATGTTTTGTTAGCAACAATGCAATTATTAGAAAATGAAAACATTGAATTAGATGTATATAGTAGTTGTGAGATTTATGGTAAAGAGTTTCAACAAGATAACGATGACAGTTATGTTGATTTGTATGACCAGGCTCGTAACCTTAAAAATGTAAATTATCTTGGTTATAGGCCTAATGAATTTATTTTAAGTAAATTACCTCATTACCATATGTTTGCTTATCCTAGTATCTGGGAAGAAACATCGTGTATATCTTTACTTGAGTCAATGGCCGCAGGTCTGTATTGTATTGTCACTAACTATGGGGCTTTATATGAAACAGGAGCCGAGTTCCCTGTTTATGTCAACTATGAAACTAATTTAGTAAACTTGGCTCACCAGTTTGCAGAAGGTATTAAGATATGTCGGGACACGCTCCACGAACCAGTGATCCAACAGCATTTAGATTTACAACAAAATTATATTAAACGTTTTTATTCTTGGGATAAGAAAGCTTTAGAATGGTCAACTTTTTTGCAGGGTGTTCTGGATGCAAAACAATAAACCTATTTGGTTAAAAAAAGAACAACCCATAAGTCTGTTTGTTGCTACTCCTGTTCACAGTGATGTGTCAATGCATTATGCACAAACGATGCTTGAACTACAAAAAGAATGTATGAAGAGAAACATCAGAGTTATGTTTCAAATGATGAAGTCATCGCTTATTACACAAGGTAGAAATTTATGTGTTAGCTATTTTTTAAATACAGATTTTACACATATGTTATTCGTAGATTCTGATATTGCTTTTGATCCTGTATCTGTATTACGATTATTAGAATTTGATAAAGATATAATTTCAGTACCTTATCCTATGAAAACTGCACAATGGGATGTGCTTATGGAAAAGATACAAAAAGGATATATTACTGATCCTAATAAATGTGAGCATCACATTCTTAAATATCCATTGTTGATTAAAGATGATAACACAAATATAAAAATTGAAAAAGGTTTGATTGAAGCGACACATTGTCCTACTGGTTGTATGTTAATTAAACGAGATGTATTTAGTAAATTAATTCAAGAGTACCCAGATAGACAGATAATCCAAAAAACTACTATTGATGGTAAGCATATGGATAGGCCTCATTTTTATAATTTTTTTGACACTTATTATGATCCTGAAACAAAAAAGTATTTAGGAGAGGACTTTGCTTTTTGTAGATTATGGTCATTAATTGGTGGCAAAATGTATTGTTACATAATGTCTTATATAACTCACGTTGGTGAATATCAATATACAGGTCGTTTATATGATGAGATGCATGGAGAGGGAGTTGAAACTCCCACCAAATCAGAGTAAACTAGACATTAGTAATTACTAAAGGAGATTTTTTATGCCGGGTCCATTTGCAATAGGACTAATGGTTGGCACCGCCGCTTTTGGTATAGCGAAACTAGCAGGTGCATCAACAAGAACAGCATTATTAGCAGGTGGCTTAGCTGGACTAGGAGCAGGTGCCCTTTCTGGATTAGGAACAGCAACAAAAGCTAGTACATTGGTTGGGGAAGCCGCAACATCCGCTAGTATGGCGGGGGGAACTGTTCCCGCCACTAAACTAAGTACAATTACAGCAACTACAAATCCATTTATTGCTGGTTCAACCACAGGTGGAACTCTTGGTAACATTGCCGCAGGGGCAGGCGGTTTGACAGGAACAGGTGGTGCGGTTTTAGCATCAGGTGGTGGAAAATTACTTCCAACAGCCGTAGGTGGTGCTGGCATAGAAACTATAGGAGGAACACTTGCAAGAACACCTCAAATGTATGATCAGTCAGTACCTGGTAAGATCACAAGAATGGATCCCTCAACAATCGTTAGACCCACTGGCACGGTACCCACATCTATTTCAGATAAAGTAGTAAATTTTGCAAAAGAAAATCCATTTACAACTGCGGGAGCTGTTTTGACAGGTGGTCAAATGCTTAGTGATCTAACTGCACAACAACCAATTTATGATGACTCAACAGCACAACCCTATACAGAAGAAGAATATCAACAAGCTTATGATCGTCAAAGAGCAGCTATGCAAGGTCTTGGTGATAGAGCACCAGCACCTATGATGACAGCAGATGCCTTAACCCCAGCAAATGTATATGAACGACAAGAAGAAATGTTTGCAGCAAGAGAGGGCGGTTTAGCTACTCTTCAATTAAAGGAAGGGGGTATAAACTATTTACCTTCAAAATCAGATCACGATGAAAAAGATGCAAACAATTATGTAAGAGCTATGGGTTATGTAGAAGATGGTACTGGTAATGGGGACAAAGATGAAGATACTATGTTAGCACAATTAGCTGATGGTGAATTTGTGTCAAGAGCAGATGCTATTTTAGGTGCAGGTATTATGTCAGGAGCAAACCCCGATGATTTTAAAGATATGAGAAGGAAAGGTGCTCAATTTTTTTATAAACAACAAGATTCTCTAAAAAGAGTTTATGATTTAATAAATGATGGAAATAAAGCAAGTTGATATAGAGTGTGTAGATGTGTTTTGGGATAAGGTTAAATATTGGATTGAACGTGCAACCAAACAATCAAACGGTAGACACAATTTAGATACGACTTATAGTTTACTCAAATCAGGTACTATGAAAATGTTTCTTATTGTTGTTAAAAAAACGATCTGTGCAGTTTATGTTGTACAAAAAGTATTCTACCCTGCAAAGACAGTATTATGTATTTTGTTTTGTGGTGGTAGCAAAGTTATAAGAAATATAAAAAAGATAGAAAACTTTTTTATGTCTTATGCAAAAAAACAAGAATGCTCTGGTCTTGAGATTATAGGAAGAAAAGGATGGGGTAGAGCAATAAAGAAAAATGGTTTAGAATTTAAACAAACAGGATATTTTTATGAAGTGGCTACTTAAACTCTTACCAACTCAATTAAAGATTTGGTTATATAAACTTTTATACAAAGACATTGCTAGCAAAGGTCAGGAAGAGGATACTGAACTAGCGCATATAAATAAGTTTGAACAGGCCTTATTGAAAAGTATAGGTGGTAAAGGTATCAACAACCCAAACACTGGTTTACCTGCTTATATGGGTGGTGGTGGTTCTGGTGGTGGTTCCCCCGCTCCAGCTCCCTCGCAACCTGAAAAAACCACACAGATCACAAGAGAAGCACCAGAGATTGAAGCACGTAAACTTGCATTATTTGATGAAGCCATAGAATTAGGCACGATGCCTATTCCTGTACCAAGTATACAGGTAGCTCCTCCCTCACCTTTACAACAACAACAGTTTGCACAAGCTACAGGCTTAGCATCATTAGGTCAGCCCGCATTTACACAAGGTATTGGATCTGTTCAACAAGCTCAGGCAACAGCTCAAGGTATGCCAGACATTATGAGATTTATGAACCCTTATCAATCGTTTGTTACTGATGAGATTAACAGACAAGCAGAAATTTCTAGAAATCAATTAGCAAGTCAAGCCATTCAATCTGGTGCTTTTGGTGGTGGTAGAGAAGGTGTGGCTCTTGGTGAATTAGAAACAGGAAGAATACGTTCAATTAGTGAAGCACAACGTGCTGGTTACCAAGATGCATTAAAGGCCGCTCAGGCACAACAGGGACAAGAAATTTCAGCAGGTTTAGAAGGTGCTCGATTATTAGGCACTTTAGGTGGTGCTCAAGCTCAAGCCGGTATTGGTGCCGCTCAAGAAATGGCAAGAGCGGGAGCTGTACAACAACAATTAGCTCAACAAGCGTTAACTGCCCAAAGACAAACAGAAGTAGCAAGAGCCTATGAGCCTTATCAAAGAATAGAATTTCAAAAGGGTATTATGACAGCCTTACCTACTGCTGCATCAACTGTTACTCAAACAACAGGTCCTGGTGTTGATCCTTTAGCTAAAGCCGCATCAACAGGATTAGGTGCTTATGCTGCCTATCAACTTCTAAAGCCAATGGGGTAAAGTATGGATAAGACTTTACTCAGACCTTTATTTCAAAAAAGATTTATGGAGTTACACAAACCACAAGGTTTTCGCTCTGGTGCAGCTATTGATTTCCAACAAATTGCTATGGGTAATCAAAGTAAACAACCAAACAATGATCAAGGTATCATGCAGATTGAACCAAAAAATGATCAAGGTATCCTACAGGTTGCGAATCTTATGCCTGATGCCAGTGCACCAGTTATTGATGTTCAGAGAAGAGAACTACCTGAACCAGGGATTTTAAATGCTCTCAAGCAAGGTTTTGATGAAAGCAACGAGCAAACTAGAATAAAAAAAAATGTGGAAGCCATTAATCAGGGGCGAAAGCAAGGTGAAACTATTGAGGATTTAAATCAAGAAGTTGATCAAGCTCAAGAACAAGAACACTCTGAATTTTTAAAATTTCTAGAAAAACAAGGCGACCCTCAACCTCAGCAACCTCCAACAAAAACGCCAACAAAAAAAACAAGTGATGCATCAGGTTTATTTTCAGATAGTGAGAGAACTGCTATTTTTGCTGGACTTTTAGCAAGAGGTATAGGTCAGCCTGGTAATTTTTTTGATAATTTAGGTCCTGCATTAGGTGGTGCTGCTATGGGTTTAGCTGATCTAAAAGCAACAGAAGCAGAGTTGGCAAAAGCAAAATCGACAGGTAAACCTTTTGAAGTTTATGATCCAAATGCAAAACAAAATGTTTTAATTCGTCCCGAAAATTTTATTGAGGGTTTTCATCAACCTGCAAAAGCAAAAGAAAAGGCAGATGATTATGTTGAGAAATACGACAGAAAACTTGAAACACTTGTTAGTGTAAAAAAAAGTGAATTAGGTGCAACTATGTCACCTGAAGACAAGACCGCTAGATATATCAACATACCAAAGATGATTGATGTAATTGCAAACACTGATTTACCTGAGTTTGGTTTAAAAGAAGGTGATAGTAAACCAATACCCGTCTTTGAATATTTTGCAAATAAAAATAAGTTTAGATCAAAAGATCCAGATGACATCGCAGAAAAAGTTGCCTTTGAGTTTCAAAAAAGAACGGAAAAAAAGAAAGCAGATAGAATTGATGAATCAAACGAAAGTATGCTGGGAGCTTTAACTGTTGCCAGATTAGCTGACAGTATAAAAAAAGATATTCAAGCTGGTGCAAAAACAGGTGCGGCAGGTGATATTGTTCAATTTGCAAACTCTAGTAGAGCTTTAGTTACTGAATTTATCAATCCTATTAGAAATAACCCTAGTAAAACAATAGTCTCTGATTTTGCAAGAATGGAAAGCGAGTTAAATAATTTAGTAGCTGATCCTACTAAAGCATCAGGACCTTATAAAGATGGTGTTGCCAAATTTGTGCAAAAAATATCAACCTTATCAGCAAGTGCGCGTTCTGCAATGATTGATTTAGCTTATACTTTAGCAAAAGCAAGAGAACCAGGAGGACGTTTTTCAACGACTGATATTGAATTAGCTATGGCGACATTGGGTGAACAAACAGATCCAAAACAAATGTTATTTGTTTTAAGAAGAGTGGCGAAAAGAGGTATTCAACAAGCAATAGACAGACATTCTTATTATACAGGTAAAGCTGAATCAGATTTTGATCCTATATTTCAAGAGGTCATAAAAGCAAGAGATGAGTTGGGAGGCTCTGGAGAAGCGTATTTTGAAGAAATAGAAGATAAAAATAATAATAATAATAATAATAATAATGGTGGCCCTCCACCTATACCATAATAAAAAATGATTATATACGAAACATTACCAGAATATAAAAAAAGAGAAGAAGAGCAAAGACCTGAGTTTTTTGAAAAAAATATTAAAGGACGTTCTGATCTTGATCTTTTATATGAAATGTATAACAAGAGAAGACAAGCTGGTGATACACAAGATTTTTTTAGCTATGTTGAAACTAAAGATCCTGAAGGCATCTTCTATTCTAGAGAAAAATTTATGGAAAGTGGTTCTGGTCGTCACTTTGAAGGAGATGAAGATGTAAATTCAATGTCAGATATAAGATTTGCACAGAGAGTTTACGATTATGTAGATAAAAATATAAATTTAAATACAGAACAAACTTTAAATAATAAAAATAGAAGACAAACAAAAGTGCTTTTTAAAGACTTTTTACAAAATTTTGCACCTAAACCAGATAAGATAATTAATTCTGAAAAATACGGTGATGTAGCTGTTAAAGAATATTATTCACCAGCAGAAATTGGACTTGAATTAAACAAATATGAAGGTGACCTTGGTACTTTACCAAGAGGTGAAATTAGTCTTAATGAAGCTAGATTTGCAGGTAGTTTGGCAAAAGATTTAAAAAATCAAACAATTGCTTATGATAAACTATTACGACCAATTGTTGGTCAAGATCCTCAAATTTCTTTTGGTAGATATACTAATGAGTTTGAGTTTTTTAATCCCGCTTTAAATGAGGGTAAAGGGGGAAGACAGTTGATCAATGACCCTAATTTTACTTTAGCTGATGTTACTGGTATTGGTGGAGATGCCCTTGTTGGTGCTGCTGATATGGTAGGTGCTGGGTTAGGGTTAATATATGGTGGTCCTGTAGGATCTGCTGTGGGATCTGGTCTAGCGAGTGGTGTAGCTGATGCGATTCGCATAGGTGCTGGTTATAATTTATATGGTATAAATTTAGACGAAAAATCAGATGAAGAAATAGGTGACCTGATGACAAGAGCGGGTGTAAATACTGGTTTAATAAATGCAGGAATTACAGGAACTACTTATGCTTTGCCTTTTATAGCTAAATTAGGATATAGATTGGCTAAGGGTGGTAAAGTTGAGTTATCTGATTTAGCAGAAGATGTTGATCCAGCTAAATTGAAACAAGTTGAAAAATTAGAAAGAGAAGTTAATGACAGACTTGATTACTACAATGTTTCTAGAAAAGTTAAATTTAAATTACCTCAAGCAACTAACAATCCAAAACAATTAGCGGATTTAGAGATGTACGAAACAGACCCCAATTATGGTGTTGCTGGTAAGTTAGGTAATTTTAACAAAGAAAATGCAGAGGCTTTGTTTTTGTTAAACAGGAAAATACAAAATAGTTTACAGGGGACATTTGATCCATTTGACCCTATGGCAACAACAAAATTAAATAAACAAATACAAGACATAGTTAACACTAGAAACAAACCAAGATTAAAAATTTTATCTGATACACTAAATAAATCAGAAACAAACCTTTTTGATGAAATTATTAAGTTACCCGATGGTCAAATGAAACCACAAGGTCAAAAAATTAGAACACTTGTTGAGGAACTTGAAGAAAAAATGTATACAGATTTTAAAGAAAAGTACACACTTTTGGGAGGGTTAGAGCAAGGTCGTAAAATTGAAACTGATTTAATACAAAAATATATCTCAGGTTTGACTGACAAACAAAAAAATAATCTTTTAAAAGTACAACCCGCTATTAAAGATATTGTTAAACTGTCAAAAACAGGTACCTTACCAAAAGAGGTAACTTTAAATCAAATTCGTAACACTTTGTCTACAGTGTATGACATGGAAAGACAAGCCGCTAAAGGTATTCCAGAACAGTTACCAGGTTTTGCTACAGGTTTAAAAAAGGCAATACATGAACAGTTTGAGAAGTCATTAAAACCAAATGATCCATGGAAATTAAAATATGACGAAATTACAAATCTTTATAGAAAGGGGAAAGAGAGATTTTCAGGGGCAATTGCTGATTTAACGTATATGAAAAATGGTGTACCAATGATCGCTGATGAAAACATTTTTACATCAACTTTTAAAAAAGCAGGTGCTAACACAGGGCAACATCAAACAACTGATTTAACTTACGACATTTTAAAAGAAAGACCAGATATGCTTGATGGTTACCGTCAAGCTATAGAAGATTTTTATAGAACAAAAATTAAAGATAAAAGTGCAGCACAAATTCAAGCTATTCACAAAGATTTTGTAGACAAAGATAGAGGTTATGGTTACATACTTGAAAAATTTTATGGTAGAGAAGGTATGTCTAATATTATGAAGAATGTTGATGGGCTAGCAAAAGAAAACATAAAGATTCAAGCGAAGAATAAAAGAATATTAGAAAAATTTAACAAATCATTTAAGGGGCAATTGGGTAGTTTAGACCCTGACAATATTTTTGACAAAACATTTAATCCAAAATTACCATCGCAAATTTTAAGAACTGTTAACATCATTAAAGATAAACCAGAGCTACTTGGATCTTATCAAAGAAAAGTTTTAGAAAATTTTAAAGACAGAGTTTCAACAAAAAGTTTTCTTGGAGATCAAGAATTTGACCCTAAAAAATTCGTCAATGTATATGGTAATCAACAGGAAAGAAATGCTCTAAAAATAGTATTTAAAAATAATCCTCAAGTTTTAAAAGATTTAGATGTGATAGGTAAAAGTTTTGAAGTGTTTACACGTAAGGCACCTGGAAGACCTGAAAAAAACAAATTTCAGTGGCTTGTTGATATAATTAGAGTGCCTTTTGGTGTATTTACAAGTGAGGGAAGAATACTTTCTGGTTCATTAAAATATCTATCAGCAAAGTATAATAAAAATATGGCTGATGTTTTTATGGATCCAAAAAAAATATCACAATTACGTGAATTTATTGAAAGACGCAATTCAAAAACAGCAATTGAAAAATATGACGAAGATATTATAAAGTATTTATTTGGTTTTGATTATAAAGCAATAGGTGTTGATGATGAGGTTAGTCCTCGTGATATAGAAACAATAGAAAAAATTAAGATTCTAAGAAAAGGTGGACAACCAAGTGACGTTGATATTACTGAAATTCAACCGCAACAAAATGCACCATCAGTAAATATGTTCGCTATGGAGCAAATGCCACGACCCACGGAACCCGCTCCAATCGCACCCCCTCCTGTACAACAACCACAACCCGCAGGTATAGCTTCACTGCCACAGGATAGAGGTCAAACGTATGCAGGATTATTTCCAAACGATCCCTCGGGACAAATGATAGCACAAAGAGGAACACAAGATGCCGGAGCCTAGAACAACAAAAGAACACATCATTTCACTATACGGTCATATGGAAGGTGTTAAAAAAGAAGTCAAAAACATAAAAGAAAACCATTTGACACATATGCATCAGGACATTGATAAAATTGGTGCTAAAGTAGACAAGTTGTTATTTTGGATGATGAGTGGTATGCTAAGCATAATTGTCACCATTGTAGGACTTATCGTATGGACCCAATAACTATAGCCACTTCAGCATTTGCCGCAATAAAATCTGGAGTTTCAGTAGGAAAAGAATTGCACAGTTTGTCTGGACAAATAATTAAATTTGTCAAACAAATGAATGTTGTAGAAGAAGAGCATAAAAAAGAAAAATCTAAATGGTTTACAACAACTAATGAAGAGGCCCTAGACTCGTACTTTAAATTAAAACAAGTGCATGATATGGAAAACCAACTAAGAGAAATGTTTATGCTATATGGTGCACCAAATGCTTGGAGTGAATTTATTGCTATTCGAACAGATATTAAAAAGAAAAGACAAGCAGCTATAGCAAAAAAAAAAAAAGAAAGAGAAGATTTTATAATGATTTGTGCTTATGGAGCACTTGCTATTGCTTTGATTGGATTAATTTCACTTTTACTTCTAAACAGTAATTTGCTCAAAAACTAGGCAAATAACAAAGCGATTTAAAGGCCGTGGAGAGCTTTTTTTAATGTCCTTGATGGTTTACTACCTACCTAAAATAGACTAATATAATGTAAGTTAACTAAAATAAACCTATAGGAGAAAATAATGAGAAAACGTATGAAATCTAAAGGCTATGCCAAAGGCGGAGCTAAAATGATGAAAGCCATGGGTGGTCGTATGATGGCTAAAGGTATGGCAAAAGGTGGAGCTAAAAAAGTAATGAAAGCTAATGTTGGTATGTTAGCAAATAAAGGAAAAGGTAAAGCAAAAAAAGGTATGCCAAATATGTCAATTACCGATTTTAAAAAACTAGCCAATCAACTAGGTTATAGCACCAAAAAAAAATAATTACTTGCCATGTGGTATTTAACATTTATGATGGGGTATGGCTTATTTGATAAGTAACATACCCTATTTTAAAGTTTGGGTACGAAAAGAATTTACACACAATCACAGAAAATATCATGGAGAGTATATTCATGCTCTTGCTTGTGCTGTCAATTGTGTGCCGGACAGATGTTTAAGTTTCCAAGTTATCTTTACAGGATGTGAAGACGAAGATAATAGACTGGAAAATCCTCATGGCGGAGCGATGTGGGCAAGAATGCCTATCACTGCTCTTGTGGCAGATGAACCTTTGGATAAGTTTCCTCCTCCTATCCCAACTCATCTGGCACAGCCATGGGATTGTTCTTCCAGAAATCACGAAGTTATAGTATTTGATAGGACTTCATCAAGTCCCTGGCTATGTAAAATAGATGGTAAATTTTATTCCGGTAAATACTATATGACGGTTGATTACACAGGATCAGAAATATCTGATGATCCTGCGCAACACAAACAGTCACATATACTTGAACTTACAGAAGGACCTTGGAAAGGGTGTATAGTTGCTTTACCTAATAATAGAGTAAGGGTTACCTCACCCGCTATGTGGGTTACAGGTAGTGGCGCTCCTGATTTTGTACCAAGTCAATGGAAACATTGTGCTGAGAGTGATGATAGTTATATGGATTGGAAAACAACATTTAATAACTTATATGCGAAAGATGAAGATGAATGAATTTATGAGTGAAAGGTTTTATTTGGTAAACAAAAGAGGTAATATTATTTATACTGATTCTGGAAAACCTGTATTTATACCGGAAGATTATAGAAAATATTACAAACCTTTACCTAATGAAAATACTAAGAGAAAATAATAGTTTTACAATCACTGACTTTGTTATAGATCCAAAATATAACTATAGTGAATATACAAGGAATGATGAATCTACAGGTAGAACCTACAATGTTGGTGACAAAAAAATACCCTCAGTAACAACAATTTTATCTGGAACTCAAAGTGAGGACAAACGAAAAGCTTTGGCCGCTTGGAGAGAAAGGGTTGGTTATCAAGAAGCTACAAAGATAACCACACAAGCCGCAACCAGAGGAACTGAGATGCATTATATTATGGAACAATATCTTAATGGTGTTGGGTATTTAAATTTATCAAAAGAAGGAAGCTTACCACGAATGATGGCTCATACAATTGTTTCTAATCTTGATAAATTAAGTCGGGTATACGGAACAGAAGTCAGCTTGCACTATGAAGATCAATGGGCAGGATCAAGTGATGCTGTTGGTGTTTACAATGGTAAGCCTACGATAATTGATTTTAAACAATCCAATAAACCTAAACGAGAAGAATGGATTGAAGATTATTATTATCAAATAGCTGCATATGCCTTAGCGCATAAAAAAACCTTTGGTGATATTAAACAAGGTTTGATTTGTGTATGCACCAAAGATTTGTTGTATCAAGGGTTTTTGGTTAGTGAAGAATTATTATCAGAGTATGAGAAGAAATGGTTTGCGAGAGTAGAAAAGTTTTACAAAAATTTTAAGACTTCTTCACCTAAGGTTTGAGCACTTAATTTCATCTTTGAATTCAATGTTTTAAGAATAAATTCATCAAGTGTTTTATCTGCAATAAGGTCAATGTATGTAACACTTTTTGTTTGTCCATGCCTATGAGCACGATCTTCTGATTGTTGGCGCACTTCTAAATTAAAAGAGTTATTAAAATAAATAACAGTTGTTGCAGCAGTAAGCGTAAGGCCATAACCAGCAACTGTTGGATTACCTACTAAAAAACGAACATCTTTATTTTGTTGAAAATTTTCAATTGCAGAGTTACGAGCATCAAGTGTAGTTGCTCCATAAATTTCTACTGTTGAGTCACTACCAAATTTAGTTTTTAAAGTATTTACTATTGTTTTTATAGTATCTACAAATGTAGCCCAAATAATTACTTTGCCATCTATCTCATCTAAGATATTGATTAACTCGTTTAATTTAGCATTAGGTAGAGTTTTTGTGTCACCATCGTCAGTTTTTAAAAACCCACAACACACTTGATTCAATTTGGATATTTCAGTTAGTTTGTTTGTGTACGATACCATTTCATCTTCAATAATAACACGACACGTTTCTTTTAGATCATTGTAGATATCTTGTTGTTGTTTGGACAAAGCAATAAATCTCTTCTCATAAACTTTTGGTGGTAGATCTAAGCACTCATCTTTTTTTACTCGATACGAAAATTGTTTTATTTTTTCTTCTAATTCATCAAGGTTCTGATAGTAAATAGGTATCATTATATTTTTATTACCCACAACTTGAATTTGTTTCATAACAGAATAACGTGCTCTAAAAACGAAGTAATTAGTAAACCCTAATAATCCTTGCTTTAAAAACTCACATTGGGTATAAAGATCTAAAGGAGATTTTGTAATTGGGGAGCCTGTTAGAATTCTTTTGTAAGTTGATGGTTGGCATACTTGTATTATATTTTTTGCTCGTTTGGCTTGTCTGTTCTTTATAGTAGTTGACTCATCTATTATCGCACACATTTTTTTGTGAAACACATTCATAATTTTTTTCAATATGTTTACACCAGAAGAATGTGAAAAAGCTTCTACATTAAATAAATAAAAATTTAATTTATCTTGTTCGTGAACAAAGTTTTTATCAACCTTATGTGTGTTTATATTTACATCACATCCAGCGTGCATATTTATTTCATTAATCCAATTTTGATAAACAGAGTTTGGTGCAATAACTACAACTGTATCTATTTTTTTTTCAAAATATAAATTTACAACATCGTCAATGGCAACTTTTGTTTTTCCTGTACCCATCTCCATAAAGTATGCAAAGCATTGTTTTCCTTGGCTTTTTTCCAAAGATTTAAGTTGATGTTTGAATGGTTTAGTTTTAAAATTATATTTGGTCAAATTATCTCCCAAAAATATCTTAACTTTTTTGTTGACATTGTAAATGAAAAAAATTAATTTTGTATACGATGAAAGGAGGTCCTTATGGATCTAGAGAAAGAATCCACTGAAATAAAAGTGGATACAGGTAAGTCGCAAGAATTATCTGAACTTTGCACTAGACTATTGGAACTTCAGAAACAAATAACAAAGTGTGAAGAAAATATTAAAAATTTGCGCGGTGAAGAACGTTTGCTTTCTGAAAACGAAATTCCAAATCTAATGCAACAATCTGGTATATCAAGTCTTAAATTAATAGATGGATCATCTGTTGAAGTAAAGCCTTTTTATGCTGCCAAAATTCCTGTTTCCAAAACAGATGAAGCTTTTGATTGGCTTTCATCTAATGGATATGGAGATCTAATTAAAAACCAAGTGTCCCTCACTTTTGGTAAATCTGAAGACAATATTGCTAATTCAATTGTAGAAGATTTAAAAGGTAAAGGACATAATGTATCCCAAAAGAAAAAAGTAGAACCTATGACACTTAAAGCTTTTGTTAGAGAACAAATACAAAGTGGTCAGAACATACCTATGGATTTGTTTGGGGTATATGTATCAAATAAAACGACTATTAAAACCAAGGAGTAATAAACATGAATGAAGTCGCAAAAAAAGAAGAGTCTCTTCCCTCTCTTACAAATCTGGAAGAATTTTCTGGTCAAGGTACAGAAAACATCACAGCTCGTGATACAAAATTACCTATATTAAAAATACTTTATGCTAACTCGCCAGTGCTTGATGAGAGTGATGGTAAGTATAATGAAAAAGCAAAACAAGGTGATATCTATAATGAAGTCACGGGTTCTCTTTATAAAAGTAAAGAGGGAGTTTATGTTGTTCCTTGTCTTTTCATTAACACTTTTAATGAATGGGCTGATCGTGGAGATAGTCCGGGTAGACCTATTCAAATACACACAGACCAATCTATTATGAATAAGACACAAAGGGCCGACGATGGTAAAGATCGCCTTGAAAGTGGTCACTATGTTGAAGACACAGGTAATCACTTTGTGTACATTTTAGATAAAGATTTTAACCCTATTGAAAGTGCTTTGATTACAATGAAATCCACACAGAAGAAGAAATCTAAATTGTGGAACTCTATGATGCAATCAAAAAGAATGAAAGGTAAGAATGGTTATTTTATACCTCCATCTTGGGCAAGTGTTTACAAACTAACAACTACCAAAGAATCTGGTAATGGTAACAATTGGTTTGGTTGGGTTGTTGAATTTGTCAGATTTCTTGACAAACCAACTGACAGTGGTGCTCTTGAAATAACAAAAGGTTTTTATGAGGGTGCTAAGGAGTCTGATATTTTTGGTAAAGTAGAATTTGCTGAAGATAAAAATAAAACGACCAAAGAAGACGTTCCTTTCTAATGCATAAGGAATTGTTGTCGTTGTTTCAAGGCGATGACTCTCGATATCTCAAGTCCTCTCTTACGGGAGAGGACGATGAGCGAGGTAAACGACAAGCTAATTATGTCACTGTGCACGAGCCTGTGACAGAAGAAGTATGGAAACAACATCTAGAAGGTAAGATTAGGTTAGGTCTCAAACCAGAAGCTGATGAGCAGTGTAAATGGGGATGTATAGATGTTGATCCAAACAATTACAAAGATTACTCAGAAAAAAAATATGTTGAAATAATTAGCAAGTACAAATTACCTTTTGTTCCTGTCAAATCTAAATCTGGTGGATTACACATATTTGTTTTCTTTTCAGAGTTGGCAGATGTAGTAAAAGTCACAAAAAAATTATCAGAAATTAATGAACAGTATTTTTTAGCGCAAGAGATTTTTCCTTGCAACAAGGCAGTTAATATGCCTTATCACAATATGAATGCATCAATGGAGTTTGCTTTTGATGGTAATAATACACCAATAATGGTAGGACGATTTGTTGAACTAGCAAAAGAGCGCACTGTTGAACCTAAAGATTTTTTTAATTTAAAAGTACAAGAATACGAAGCTGAGAGTGAATGGAAACACTATCCACCTTGTGTACAAAAACTAATTCAAGAGGGGTGGAGTGGTACAAACAGAAACAATTTTTTATTTAATGTCCTTGTGTTAGAGATGAAAAAGAACTCAACTCTCTCAGTACAACAACTTGAGGAATCTGCATTGACAAGAAATTCTCAAATTTTTGCTAAGCCTTTGCCACGAACAGAGGTTGTACAACTTGCTAAATCTGTTCATAAAGGGGGCTATCAATTTCAATGTCCACCAAAACATCCAGAGTATAATCCAATTTGCAACAAAGAATTATGTAAGTCTAGACGATTAGGTATTGGCGAAGCAGTTCCCGATATAATTGAGGCTTTTGAAAACATTAGTTACATTCAAGATACCAAAAATATTTGGTACGAGTTTGATTTTAAAGGATCAAAAATTTCTGTCACTCCAGAAGATATGAAAGATGAGAAGTCTTTTCGTGTACGATTATTAAGGCATCGTGTTTATTGGCTCACTCTTCCTAAACCTAGAAAAGGGCCTAGTCCTTTTGAATTGTTAATGAAAAATATTGTAGAAAAAGCACAAGAATCTATGGATCATTTGTATACAGATACAGTGGAGGAAGAGCGCTATTCTGTCTTAAAGAACTTTTTTGAATCGCATATAGAACAAGATAAGTTTGATAAACTGAAAGATGGCTATGTAGTATTAGATTCTAAATCAAATATATGTTATTTTAAAAAACTTACCCTTGATAAGTTTCTCAAGAAACACGCATCACGAACCTTTAACACTACAGCTGATGCACTTCGTATGTTAAATTGTAAGAGGGTTGACTATAAAGAGGGTGAAAAGAATGTGTGGTATGTTGATATGCCTAATTTTGTAAACCACCACAGTATTAAAAAAATAAAAACTAAAGACGAAACATCAGAAATGGACGAAAGGTATCATGATAAATTCAGGAATCCAGAAACAAAAGAGTCTGCACAAAAAGACAATTAAGATCTTTGGGCCACCAGGCACAGGCAAGACTTATACTTTAATAGAAAGAGTATTAAAGAAATATTTACGAATAGGTATTCATCCAAAAGATATTGCTTTTATTTCGTTTACGAATAAAGCAGTGAATACAGCTAGGGATAGAGCGCTAGCTGCTTTCCCAAAGTATGACACTGATGATTTTCAAAGGTTTAAAACACTGCATAAGTATTGTCGTAGATACTTTGAAGAAGAAGTTTTTGACCCTAAGAACTGTATGTTAGACTTTGCTTTGCAGAGTAAAATAATTAAGACATCAGATACTCGTTTAGCTGATGATGGCTTTTTATACAAAGATTGGTCATTAGGTATCTATGACAAGGCTAGAAATATGATGCAAGACCCTAAACTTGTATATAAAAAAGAGGGTTATAAAAAAGATAATTTAGATATATTTTTAAGAAAGGTTGACACATACGAACACTACAAAAAAAATTCGTTTATAGATTTTACAGATATGATTGAAAGGGCCATTAATGAAGTAGACTTTCCACCTTTGGAGGTTCTGATACTTGATGAAGCTCAAGATTTTACACCTTTACAATGGTCAGTGATTTATAAAATGGTTGATAAAGTTAAACGTGTTTATTTAGCTGGGGATGATGATCAAGGTATATATAAATGGAATGGAGCAGATCCAAAATACTTTACAACTTACTTTCCAGGGCGACCTGTTGTGCTTAGACAAACAAGACGTTTTGGTAAAGAGATATATGAATTCTCTCAAATAATAAGACGAGGTATATTTGATAGTGTAGAAAAAGAGTATGAACACACTGAAAAATTTGGTACAGTAAAACGATATTTAAATTTTAATGAAATACCTTTTAAAACTTCTGAAGGGACTTGGTATATTTTAGGTAGAGTAAATTCAACTGTTACAGAGTTAAAGATGGCCGCAAAGGATGTAGGCTTATATTTTTCTGATAATAAAGGTAATAAGTCTTTTGATAAAAAACAATGGAGTGCAATTAAATCTTGGACAACCTTATCAAAAGATAAATCTATCAGCAGAGATCAAGCTGAAAATATGTACAAGTACATTAGGGATTTAAAAGATTTTGATTTTAGAACACCTAAATTTTGGCAAAACATTCCTGAAACACAGACATTTACTTTCAAACAATTAAAAGAGTGGGCGGGTTTAGATTTAGAAGATTATGAACAAACACGACCTTGGTGGATTATTTTGAAAAGAAACTTTACACCAAACCAAACTCAGTATTTCATTCGTTTACTTAGAACTTATGGGCAAAAAACTATTGATAAAGACCCTCAGATAATTATTGATACTATTCACTCTGTAAAAGGTGGCGAGGCTAACAATGTGTTAATTTACTCAAAAACAAATTGGCCCGCATCTTTTTCACATAAAACAAAAGATGAGCAGTCTGATGAAAAAAGAGTTTATTACACAGGAGTTACAAGAGCAAAAAACACTTTACATATTTTATCCACAGACTATAAATATAATTATCCTATTGGAAAAGATTATTTTATGTACCTACAGGAGAAAAAATGAGCCCCTATTTTGAAGAACTAAGAATTGGACAATTTTATAGTCCAGAATTACACAACATAGTGTTTAACCCACAAACAGAGTGGATACCCTATTTCAATTTTACAGCCACACCAATACCAATTAATATCTTACTAAAAGATGATTTTTATTTATGGTTGTATGGTCGACATAAATATAAAGTGGGTGTTCTTAAAATGGAAAATAAGACTATGTATAATTGGCACGCTGATTCTAATAGAGGTGTATGTGTGAATACAATGATCCCTACACCAAACACATCGTATACCTTTTTTAGAGATAAAGCTGATGTACAACACCCTGTGACTGAATTACAATATTATCCGGGCACGAGATTTTTATTCAATAATCAAAAGGAACATATGGTTTTAAATTATGATGGAATACGAATGATGTTAACAATTGAATTTTTAGAGGATAAAAATGAGTTGACTTTTTCTCAGTTATTAAAAGAGATTGAAAATGAGTACTACAAAAAATAATCTTTGGTTAAAGGGCGGACAGTATTACAGAGATTTTGATATCCAACCCTCGCAGTTTATAAACAAAAACAAAATTCTTTTTGCAGAAGGCAATGTAATAAAATATGTATGTAGGCATCAGGGAAAAGGGGGCAAAGAAGATTTACAAAAAGCAAAACATTACATAGATATGATTATTGAACGAGATTATTCTGATGACTAGTCTACAACTTACATTTAATTTTAAAAAA